>CACRXC010000006.1_pt1 | contig 10838 bp, 9 predicted proteins | sample 5377091 | NCBI WGS metagenome assembly CACRXC01 (sample SAMEA6061845, study PRJEB28556) | metagenome | reverse complement strand
GGTGGTGCGGTGGGAGCGCAAGGCCCAGATCTATCTGGCCTTCGTGCTCCTCGCCTGCATCCTCATCCTCTTGAGGGCCATTTCGGGATGACCTCTAGGTTGGAAAGTCCTTAATTGACAGCGTGCGGCGGTACAGAAGCGCCAGCGCCGGCGGGACGATGAGGGTGGTCAGAAAACTCATCGCCACCACGACCGCGAAGATCGGCGGCGGGATGATCCCCAGGCTCTGGCCCAGTCCGGCCACAATCAGCCCGACCTCGCCCCGCGGGACCATGCCGATGCCGATGGCCAGCACCTGCCGGGGCGCCAGCCCCAGCGCGGCCAGCCCCCCGCCCAGGAGCTTGCCCAGAACCGCCAGCCCGGTCACCAGCCCGGCCAGAACCGCCAGTTCGGGCTGGAGAAAGACCCGCCAGTCCACCTGACTGCCGGTCAGCACGAAGAAGAACGGCGCCAGGAAGGTGTAGAGCGGCTCGATCCGCCGCTCCAGTTCGTACTGCTCCCGGGCCTCGGCCAGGACCATCCCGGCCAGAAACGCCCCGACGATGGCCGCCAGCCCCACCGCCCCAGCCAGGGCCGCCAGCCCTAACATCAGCACGACCGCCAAACTGAACGGCGCGTCGGGCACCGGTAGCCGCTCCAGGTGCAGAGCGTAGCGCCGCATCATCCCCCGCCCAACCAGGGCCACAAAGACCGTGAACCCCACCGCCTGGCCCACCAGCAGAACCACCGCCAGCGGGCTCAGGTCACGCCCGGCCGCCAGCCCGGCCACCACGGTCAAGAGAATCAGCGCCAGAATGTCGTCCACCACCGCCGCCCCCAGGATGATCCGGGCCTCGGCCGTGCGGATCGCCCCCAGGTCCTGCAGCACCCGAGCGGTGATCCCCACGCTGGTGGCGACCATCGCCGTGGCGGTGAAGAGCGGAACGAACCCGCTCCAGCCCATCGCCCCCATCAGCACCAGGCCGAAGACAAAGGGGAGGACGATCCCCAGCATCCCCACCGCCACCGCCCGGGCACCGACCTGCGTCACCTCCTCCAGCCGCGTCTCCAGCCCGACGAAGAAGAGAAGGACAATCACCCCCAGCTCGGCGATGAGATGATAGGCCACTTTCAGAGTCTGGCTGGCCGTCTCTGGATTATCAAACACGGCCACCAGTTCCGGGCCCGGCGCACCGATAAGCCCCAGGGCGTAGGGGCCAATGAGCACGCCGGCCAAGAGCTCCCCCAGGACCGGCGGCTGCCGGACCAGACTGGCCAGCGCTCCGCCGATCTTGGCCGCCAGAAAGATCACAAAGAGGTCAAAAAGCAGACCCGAGACCTCTGTCACCGTCGCCTTCCCTCCTCTATAATGCTTAGGGCCACCGCAAAGGCCCGCCGTCGCGCCAAAACCCGAGCCCGGGATGCCCCTGGCCGGGGACACTGTTTCGGAGGCAGAGCGATGACGCGACCGTACGCCGGGGTCTTCCCGGTCCTGCCGACCACCTTCGATGAGCACGGCCAGCTGGACCTGGAGAGCCAGGTCCGGGTGGTCGACTTCTTCCTGGAGGCCGGCGTCCACGGCTTCTGCATTCTGGCCAACTTCTCCGAGCAGTTCGCCTTAAGCGACGCCGAGCGCGACCGGCTCACCGAAACCATCCTGCGCCACACCCGCGACCGGGTGCCGGTCATCGTCACCACCAGCCACTACAGCGCCCGCGTGGCCGCCGAACGCAGCCAGCGGGCTCAGGCCCTCGGCGCCGCCATGGTCATGCTCATGCCCCCCTTCCACGGCACGATCCGGCCGGACGAGGCCGGTATTTTCGAGTTCTTCCGGACCGTCTCCGACGCCATCGATATCCCGATCATGGTCCAGGACAGCCCGGTCAGCGGGATCACCCTCCCGGCCGCCTTCCTGGCCCGCCTGGCCACCGAGATCCGTCAGGTGAAGTACTTCAAAATCGAGGTGCCCGGTACGGCGTCGAAGATCCGGGAGCTGCTCCGCCTGGCGGGGTCAGCCATCGAGGGCGTCTTCGACGGCGAGGAGGCCATTACCCTGATCCCCGACCTCGAGGCCGGGGCGACCGGCACGATGCCCAGCGGCCTCATCCCCGACCTCCTGCGTGAGATCTTCGACCTCTACCAGGCGGGCCGACGGGCCGAGGCGGTGGCCCGCTACGAGCAGGTGCTGCCGCTCATCGTCTACGAGCACAAACTCTGCGGGTTTCGGGCGACCAAGGCCCTCCTGAAAGAGGGCGGTATCATCCGCTGCGAGGCCGCCCGGCCGCCGACCCCGCCCTATCTGCCGCCGGAGATCCGGGCCGGACTTATCGACCGGGCCCGCCGCCTCAATCCGCTGGCCCTGCGCCGCGCCCCGGCCAGCTGACCGCCCTCAGGCGGCGCCGGTCTGGAAGAGGCGGATGGCCCGCTGGGCGCCGCCGGCGATGAAGCCGATGTCGCTGCCGATCGGGTTGAAGTTGAAGCCCTCGGCGATCCGCCGCCGGGCCTCCTCGGGACCGCTGCAGGCGATCCCGGCCACCAGCCCCCGACTGCGGGCCGCCGCCAGCACCCGCTGGCAGGCCGCCACGTGCCGCGGCTCGCTGATGTCCGCCCCCGGCGGCAGCCCCAGCGAGAGGGCCAGATCGGCCGGGCCGATGAAGAAGCCGTCGATCCCCGGCACCTGGGCGATCTCCTCGACCCGCTCGACGGCGGCGATGTGCTCGATCATCACCAGGCAGGCGATCTCTTCGTTGGCCTGCTGGACGTAATCGGCGCCGCCGTAGAGACGGGCCCGGTTCGGCCCGACGCTCCGGTAGCCCAGCGGCGGGTAGCGACAGGCGCCGGCCGCCCGCCGGGCGTCCTCGACCGTCATCACCAGCGGCACAATGACGCCGTAGGCCCCGGCGTCCAGGACGTACTGGATGAGCGCCGGGTCGTTCCAGGGCACCCGGACGAACGGCACGGTGTCGGTGGTGCTGATCGCCTGGAAGCAGAGGGCCGCCCGGTCGGGGCCGATGGCCATGCCGTGCTGCATGTCCAGGACGATGGCGTCGAACCCGGCGTGGGCCAGCGTCTCGGCCACGTAGGGGTCGGCCGTCCCCATCCAGCCCACGGTCACCGGCCGGTTCTCGCGCCAGAGGGCCTTGACCTTGTTCGGACGCATGCCGTCGCTCCCTCCTGTCGGTCGCCGGACCGCGCGGTCCGGCGGGCTCCCGGCCATTATAGCCCAGCGGCGCGGCCGGGCCAACGGCCGGCCATACCCTCAGCCGGGACCCGATCAGTGGCCAGCGCGACAGGACGCGCCGGCGCCACGGAGACCGCGGACAGGCCGCCATGACACCGGCGGCCCCGAGGCTCCTTCAGGCTCAGCGGGGGAAAGACGAAGGCCGGCAGACGATCACTCCGAGGCCGCAGGGGGTTCGACGCGGAAGAGGACATTGCCGTCTTCCGGGCAGGCGACCTCGACCGCCGGCGGCTCCTCGCCGGCCACCAGCCGACGCTGCATCTCCCGCACCCGCGGGAAGAGGGCCACGAAGGCCTCGGCGCAGAGGCCCCCCGGCGTGCAGGCGCTGATGGCGAAGCGCTCGCCGCGCTGGTGGTGGGCCTGGCAGTGCCCCTGGACCCCGACCACCGTCACCCGGACCGGCGGGAAAGTCTCCGGACGCGGGCTTCCCACCAGGTCCAGCACCTGCGGGGCCAGGTCGGCCGGCCGCACCCGCACCCCGCTCAGCCCGGCCGCCGGGAGCGTGATCCGCTGCCCGTCGCGCTCCAGTGTCACCTGGTCGGCGGTCGGGACGGTGGCGCCGACCCGGACGCGGACGCCCGGCCCCAGGCCAGCCTGCCAGAGAGCCGCGAGGAGCGCCGTGTCGCGCTCGGCCTCCTCGGTGATGCGGTCGATGACGACCTCCTGGCCCTCCGGAACCCGGTCCAGCGGGACCGTCGCCCAGGCCAGGGGCCGCCCCCGCCCGGGGATCGGGTTGCCGTGGGGGCAGGTGGTCGGCTGACCGAGCAGCCCGAAGAGCCGCTCCTCCAGACGCGGGGTCAGCAGGTGCTCGAGGTGATCCGCCTCTTCGTGCGCCGCCACCCAGTCCAGCCCCAGGAGGTCGGTCAACCAGCGCTCGATCAGGCAGTGACGACGGACGACCGCTTCGCCGACCGCTCGCCCGGCCGGCGTCAGGATGATCTCGCGGCGCGGACCGAAGACGATGTAGCCGTCGGCCTGAAGCCGCTTCAGGGTCTCGGCCACCGTGGGGGGGCTGACCGCCAGGTACTCGCCCAGCCGGGCGCTGATCACCGGCCGGCGGTCGGCAGTCAGGACATACAGGGCGGCCAGATAGTCCTCAACCACGTGGCGGGCCATCGCTCCTCCTCACGCCTCTCCCTCCGCCCCGCCCTGACAGCGCGGGCAGATCCCGGTGAAGAGCAATTGGGGCCGGACCTCCTGATAGCCGGTCTGGGCGGCGACCGCCTGGGCCAGCCGCTCGCCCTCCCCCAGCGGGAGATCGTCCACCCGCCGGCAGACCAGGCAGCGGATGTGGCCGTGGGGCTGCGGCTGCCGACCATCATAGCGGCTGAACCCCTCGTGACAGTCGATCTCCAAGAGTTCGCCCAGCTCCTTGAGAACGTGCAGGGTGCTGTAGACCGTCGCCAGGCTGATGGTGGGGTAGAGCCGGCGGACCTGGGCGAAGACCTGCTCGGCGCTGGGATGCGAGCTGTCGCGCAGAAGCACCTGCAGGATGGCCAGACGCTGCGGCGTCAGCCGGTACCCCCGCGCCCGCAGCCGCTCGATGAGCGTTCGCAGCCGCTGTTCGCTGGTCGAGACCGCCATGCCGTCGCTTGTCCAGAATCGTTCTTAGGTAGACACGATTATAGACTAGCCCCCCTCTCCTGTCAAGGCAAAGCCTTGACGAAGCGCGAACACGGTGGTAAAGTGAGGACTGGTTAGCCATCCCGAATAAATTATTCGGAGTGACTGCACTCCCTTGGCTGGCCAGCCATACTTTCCGGAGACCGGGAGACCACGATGCGCTGTTCGCTCCGTCATATACTCGCCGGCATCCTCGGCTGTCTTCTCCTGCTGAGCGGGCTCCGGCTGGGCCAGGCCGCCGCGAGTTCGGCTGAGCACCTGGCCGCGCTCGTCACGCCCCTCGACACCGCCCTGGCGCGCCTGGCGGCCGGCGACGCGGCCGGCGCGCGGGCCGCGTACCAGGCCTTTGACGACGGGTGGTCCACGGTCGAAGACGAGGTGCGGGCCCAGTCGCCGGCGCTCTACCAGGAGATCGAGGAGGCCATGGAGGCGGCTGCGGCCACCCTTCGGGCTGAGCCCCTCGACGGCGCCCGCGCTCAGGCGGCGTTGCGCCGCCTTCGGGCCGCCCTCCTCACGGGCCCGGCCGTCCCCGCTCCGGCGGCGCCGGTCGCCGAGCCGGCCTTCCTGGCCGCTGCGGTCGCCCACCTCGATCAGGCCCTGGCCCATCTCGAGGCCGGCGATCCCGACGGGGCGCTCGGGGCGGTCGCCGCCTTCCGGCGGGACTGGCCACAGGTCGAGGGGCTGGTCAAAGCGCGCTCGCGCACGGTGTACACCGCCACCGAGACCCAGATGGCCACGGTGACGGCGCAGCTGACGCAGCGTCCCCCGGACCTGGCCGGCGCCCGCCGGACTCTCCAGCAGCTGCGCGCCGACCTCGCCCCCCTCATTGACAGCGCACCCCGGTACGGGGTCCTCGACGCGGCCTTTCTTCTCCTGCGCGAGGGACTCGAGGCCCTGCTGGTGATGGGGGCACTGCTCACCTTCCTGGCCCGGACGAACAACGCCGACAAGGGCCGCTGGGTGTGGGCCGGCGGCGGCGCCGGCGTTATCGCCAGCCTCGCGGTGGCCCTGGCCCTCAACACGCTCCTCACCCAGGTGGCCGGCGCGAACGCCGAGTGGCTCGAGGGGCTGACCAGCCTCAGCGCGGCCGCCCTGCTGGTCTACGTCAGCCACTGGCTGCACTCCAAAGCTAGTCTGAGCGCCTGGCAGCGATATCTCCACGCCCAGACGAGCCTGGCCCTGGCGCGCAACAGCCTCCTCTCCCTGGCGCTGATCGCCTTTCTGGCCGTCTTCCGGGAGGGAGCGGAAACGGTGCTTCTGTATATCGGTCTCGCCCCCTCTATCCGCCCGGGCGACCTGGCCCTGGGCCTGGGGCTGGGCGTCACGGGACTTGTGGCGATGGGCCTGCTCACGCTGATCCTGGGCGTTCGGCTGCCCGTCCGCCCCTTCTTCCGCCTGGCCAGTCTGCTGGTCTACTATCTGGCCTTCAAGTTCACCGGCGCGGGCCTGCACGCGCTCCAGGTCACGGGCGCCGTCGGGGCCACGCCGCTCCGGTTCCTTCCCGAGATCGATTTTCTCGGGCTCTTTCCGACGTGGGAGACCACGGCCGCCCAGCTGGGACTGCTGGCGGTCGCCCTGGCGGTGCTGGTAAGCGATCGCTGGCGCCGCCGGTCGCCGGGCCTCGCAGCCCCGGCCCACGAAACATCACCGTAAAACTGGAGGTGCGATGTCGTCTCAACCGCTGAGTCGTCGGCTGTTTCTCAAGACGGGCGTGACCCTGCTCGCCCTCGGGCCGCTGGTGGCCTGCGCCCCGGCAGCCCCGACGCCGGCGCCGACCAGGCCGGCGGAGACGCCGAAACCGGCGGCCACGCCCACGCCGACCCCGGCGCCGACGACGCCGACTGTGGCGCCCACCCCGACCCTGACCGTCGCCCCGAAGAGCCTGGCGGGCCAGGAGCTGGTCCTCTACTCGGCCCGCAAGGAGGACCTCATGGCCCCGTTGCTTCAGGCCTTCCAGAGCCAGACGGGGATCAGGGTCATCCTCAAGTCGGGGGCGCCGGGCGAACTGGCCCTGCTCATTGAGCAGGAGCGGCAGAACCCCCAGGGCGATGTCTACTTCACCACCGACGCCGGCACCGCCGAGACCCTGCGCGAGAAGGGGCTGCTCGAGCCCTATCAGGCGCCGGGGGCGCGGGCCATCCCCGACGAGTTCAAGGCCCCCGACGGCAGCTGGGTGGGCGTCATCGGCCGGGTTCGCACCATCATCTACAACACCAACCTGGTCACGGAGGCCGAGACGCCCCGCTCGGTCTTCGAGCTGACCGATCCGAAATGGAAGGGTAAGGTGGCTCTGGCCGCGATCCGCGAGGGGGGTGTCCGCCTCTGGCTGGCCTCGCTGATGGTCCTGAAGGGCGAGGAGTTCACCACCAGGTACATCAAGGACCTCCTGGCCAACGGGGCCAGGGTCCTGGCCGACCACACCCAGGTCCGCAAGGCGGTGGGCCGGGGCGAGTTCGCCCTGGGGCTGGTCAATCACTACTACTATGTCTTCGAGAAGCGCGAGGGCTCACCGGTCGGTCTCATCTACCCCGACCAGGGTCCCAACGACGTTGGGGCGCTGGTGATGCCGCTGGCGGTGGCCATCATCAAGGGCGCCCGGCACCCCGAGGCCGCCCGGGCCTTTATCGATTTCACCCTCAGCCCGGCGGGACAGAAGCCGCTGATGGAGCAGGAGAACGAGATCTCGCTCATCCCGGGGGTCTCTCTGCCCAATAAGGTGCCGGGGGTCAAGGAACTGGGGGAGTTCAAGCGCAGCCCGGTGACCGTGGCCGACCTGGCCAAAGTGCTGCCAAAGGTGGTCCAGGTCTTCACCCCGCTTCTCAGCAGCGCCTGATGGCCGCGCCGCTGACGCTGCCCCGTCCTCGCGCGCTGAGCGGGCTGGCCCCGGCCCTCCTCGGGGCCAGCCCCGTGCTCCTGGTGCTGGGGTACCTCGTCGCTCTGGCGGTCAGCAGTCCGTGGGAGAGGCTTGTCGCCGGTCTCGGCGCCGTCCAGCCGGCCGCCCTGGCCGGACGGGTCCTGGGGCTGGCGGTCGGGGCCACCCTCTGGGCGGCGCTGCTGGCCGTCCCCACCGCCGCCCTGGTGAACCTGACCGATCTACCCGGTCGGCGGCTCTGGCGCTGGCTGGCGCCGCTGCCGCTGGCCATTCCCCCGTACGTCGGCGCCCTGGTCTACCTCCTGGTCCTGGCCCCCGGCGGCCTGGTCCACCAGGCCCTGGCCGCCCTTCTCCAGCGCCCTCCCTACCAGGTCGCCTTCCCCTCGGTCATCTACAGCCCGGCCGGGGCGGCCTTCGTCCTGGGGCTTTTCACCTACCCCTATCTCTTTCTGGTGGTGGACAGCGCCCTCCAGCGGCTAAACCCAGCGCTCGAAGAGGCGGCCATCAGTCTGGGCGCCAGTCGCTGGCAGGTCTTCTGGCGGGTGACCCTGCCGCTTTTGCGACTGGCCCTGCTGGGCGGGGGTCTGCTGATCTTTATGTACGGGCTGGTCGACTTCGGGGTGGTGGCCCTGCTGCGGGTTCAGACCTTCACCACCGTGATCTACACCTTCCTTCTGGCCGGGTTCGACCTGGCGGCGGCCGCCGCCCTCTCGCTGGTCCTGGTGGTTCTCATCTGGGGCGTGCTTCTTCTGCAGCGGCGGCTGCTGGGCCAGGCCGCCTACACGGTGGTGACCGGCCGACTCCGGCCGCGGTCCCTCACCGCGCTCGGGCGCTGGCGGTGGCCGGCGCTGCTGGTCCCGCTGGTGCCGGTCGGCCTGGGACTGGTCCTGCCGCTCACGGTCCTGGTCTGGCACGCCCTGACCCTGGGGGGGCCGGTCGGTCTGGGGCTCTTTCTCCAGCGGCAGCTGCCCTATCTCCGGAACAGCCTGCTGGTGGCCGGGCTGGGGGCCACGGCGGCCCTGGTCCTGAGCACCGCTCTGGCCTGGTGGGGGCTGCGCCGGCCGGGGGGCTGGTGGCTGGCACTGGCGCTCCAGGCCGGCTACGCCCTGCCGGGGACGGTGCTGGGGTTAAGCCTGGTCGGGCTATCCTGGCGGCTCTTTCCCTTTCTTTACGGAACGCCCTGGCTGCTGGTGGTGGCCTACACCATTCTTTACAGCGCCACCGCCTTCCAGGCTGTCCGGGCCACCTTCGCCCAGATCCAGCCGGCGCTGGAGGAGGCGGCCCGGAGCCTCGGGCACAGCCCCCTGGCCGCCTTCTGGCGGGTGGTGGTGCCCCTGGCCTGGCCGGGCTTCGTCGGCGGCTGGACCCTGGCGTTCATCCCGGCGATGCGCGAGCTGGCGGCGACACTCATCATCCGGCCGCCCGGCTTCGACACCCTGCCGGTGCGGGTCTGGGTGCACATGCAGGATGTCGGGCCGACCGACCCACGGGGAGCGGCGGTGGCGCTGCTCCTGGTGCTGGCCATCGGTCTCGGCTGGGTCGGCGCCCTCAGTCTGCGCCGGCCGCTGACGAGCGATCTGCCCTGAGCAGCCAGCGCCGCAGGAAGTCCAGCGCGGCCACCGCCGCCCGGCCCTTGATCTGGACCCGCGTGTTGCCGAAGCCGATCTCGCTCTGACCGACCGTCCCCCATGGCGTGGCCAGGGCCAGGTGGAGCGTCCCCGGGCGCTGACCGTCCACCGGCTCGGGCCCCAGGACCGCTCCCAGGGCCAGGGCCAGGTCGGCGCCGGTGGCCCGCCGGACCGCCCCGGCCAGGGCCTCGGTCACCGGCCGGCTGAGGAGGCCGTGGGCGGCCACCAGATCGGGGTCGACCCCCAGCCGGGCCAGGTCGGCACCCGTCGGGGCCACGATCCCCCCGCGGTACCACTGGGGGTGATCGATCTCGTCGGTGATGAGGCTGGCCAGCGCCCCGCCGGTCGTGGTCTCGCCGGTGGCCAGGCTCCACTCCCGCGCCCGGAGCAGCTGCCCCACCACCCCGGCCATGGTCTCGTCGTCGGCGCCGTAGACCGCCTCGCCCAGCCGGCGGCGGACCTCCTGCTCGGCCGGCGCCAGCATGGCCCGGGCCGTGGCCGGGTCGGGGGCCTTGGCCGTGATCCGGACATGGATGCCGTCGCTCTTGGCGTAGGTGGCCAGCGTCGGGTTGGTCGAGCGGATAAGGGGAGCGATGATCTCCTCGACCGCCGACTCACCGATCCCCCAGACCTTGAGGAGCCGGGTCTGGATCGTGCCGCCGCCCAGGCGTGTCAGGAGCCGTGGCACGACCTCGTGGGTCCACATGCGGACCATCTCGGTGGGCACGCCGGGCATGGCCACGATGAGGCGGCCGTCGCGCTCGACCCACCAGCCGGGGGCGGTGCCGATGGGGTTGGGCAGGACCTGGGCCGAAGGGATGAGGGTGGCCTGTTTGAGGTTGCGCTCGGGCATCGGGCGCCCGCGCTGGGCGAAGTAGGCGCGCAGGGCCTGCTCCAGTTCCGGCACCACCCGCATCTCCTCGCCCAGGACCGCGGCGATGGCCTCGCGGGTCAGGTCATCCTCGGTCGGTCCCAGGCCGCCGGTGACGATGGTCAGGTCCGAGCGCTCCCAGGCCCGGCGCAGGACCTCGGTCAGCCGGCCGAGGTTATCGCCGACCTGGGAGATCCAGTAGAGATCGATGCCCAGCGGCTGGAGCTGCTGAGCCAGATAGGCGGCGTTGGTGTCGACGATAAACCCGAGCAAGAGTTCGGTCCCCACCGAGACAATTTCGGCCCGCATGGCCTGTCCTCTGCCTCCCTCTGCGGCGGTCTTCGGCTAGACAGTATAGCACAGGCGCGCGCCAACAACCCTATTGACAGGGTAGGGAACCAGCCATACAATCTTGACTGCGGTCGACACGCAGTGAACACCCAGTCAACACCGCTCGCCCGGGCGGTGGTCTGGGCCAATCTTTGTTGTAAGGAGGGTTCCGCTATGGACAGCCGTCTGACGCGTCGGCAGCTGATCCGCGGCGCCATCACCCTGGCGGCGCTGGGGCCGCTGGCGGCGGCCTGCGCCCCGGCCCCCCAGCCCACACCGACCCCCGCGCCCACC
>CACRXC010000005.1_pt1 | contig 10851 bp, 14 predicted proteins | sample 5377091 | NCBI WGS metagenome assembly CACRXC01 (sample SAMEA6061845, study PRJEB28556) | metagenome | reverse complement strand
CCATGTCCAGCCGGATGACCGGCAGATCCCCCGCCAGGGCCTTGGCGGCCAGCGACTTCCCGGTGCCCGGCACCCCCACCAGGAGGATGCCCCGTGGGGGCCGGGCGCCCAGCCGCCGGGCCCGCTCGCCGAACGTCGCCCGCAGCTCGCGGGCGAAGGCCTTGAGATGTTCCAGCCCCCCGATGTCCTCCAGCCCGGCCGGGGGAACGAACTCCAGGGCCGGCACCCGGCGGATGAGGTCCGCCTTGGCCCGGATGAGCCGGGCCGGGAGGCCCGCACGGTCCCCGCGGACGGCGATGTAGGCGTCGGCCAGGGCCTCATCGGCCTCGTCCCAGGTCAAGCCCTGGAGAATCCGGGCCAGCCGCCCGGCCTCGGCCTCGGAGACCTCCTCCCCCACATCGCGGAAGAACCCCTGCACCAGATGCCGGAGCTCCTCCGCGGTCGGGAGGGGAAACTCCATGCGATAGACCGTGCGGGAGAGCTGGGGCGGGACCTCCAGCGCCGGCGAGACCAGCACCACGGTGTGCCGGACGGAGCGCCCGTGCTCCCGCAGGTCCTCGAGATACCCCCAGGCCCGGGGGTCCTCCAGCCCCCGGTCGGGAAGCCGGAACACCCACAGGACCTCATCGGTCTCCGGGGTGGGCTTCCCCTCCCGGAGCGCCCGGGTCACCCGCCAGGCCACCCCCAGCGCGGCCACCGGGTCGGGGAGATCCGCCTCGTCGGCCGCCCAGAGGGGCGTGGGCTTCCGCCCGGTGTCGATCTCCATAAAGCCCCCCTGAGGGCTCCAGACGACCAGGCGGAACGGCCGCGCGTCCGGCCGCCGCTCCGGGAAATACGGGGCGCGGGCCACCTCCCGCGCCCCACGGAGAAAGCGGTGCGGCTCGGCGGTCTCCACCAGCAGCACCGCCTTGCGGGCCCGAACGGCCCGCGCGAGATCGGCCAGCGCCTGAGCCGATGGGATCATCGGCGACCTCCTTTCATCAGATCTCCTGCAGGGCGGCGGCGACCATGGCCGCCGTGAGCGTTTCCTCGTCCACGGCTCCCCGCCAGAACAGGCGGGAGGCGGAGAGGGGGAAGCCCATGGCTTCCAGCCTCTCCGCCTCCCAGGCAGTGGGCGGGAGCCCGGCGACCAGCATCTTGCCCCTCTCGCGCCGTCCCCACCGGTCCGGTGCGAGGTAAAGAAGAGTGAGACATCCCCCACGCCGCCGCACGACAAAGAGGATGCACGGGGGAAGACTCCCCCGGCACCAGAGGAGGATGTCCTCCTCCCAGGGCGGCGTCAGGGGACGGCTCGCCCGGCCCGTGCGTTCGGCGGCGCGGAGCGCCGCCAGGAGCCGTCCCCCGTGGACCGGCGCCGGGCCCATCGCTCTCCCCCCTCCTAGATCAGGAGGCTGGCCCCGCGGGTGGATGGCCGCGCCGCCTCCAGCACACCCTCCAGAGCCTGGGCCAGGGCCTGGGCGGCGCTCACATCATCCGGGGTGGCCTGCCGGCGCCGTCCGCCCGGGCGCACCGCCCGCGCCGCCCGGGCCACCCGCCGGATCTCCTGCTCCAGCGCCGCATCCTCCAGCAGGGCCAGCCGGCGGAAGGTTTCCACCAGCCGGAGACACCGCTGGAGCGTCCGGGGGTTGACGTTCCCCGGCTCCTGCCCCCGGAGGCTCTCCAGGATGGCCCCGGCCTCCTGGCGGACGCGGGCCCGCACCGCCTCCAGGTACTGCTCAAAGGGGGTGAGGGCTTCCTGGGCCGCCTTGCGGGCCTCCTGCAGCAGGGCCCGGCGCATGGCCTCCTCGGCCTCGCGGCTGAGCCGCAGCCGCGCCCGGGCCTGGGCCTCCAGGGCTTCGGCCTGCGCCGCCTCCGCCCGGGCCCGGGCCAGGCGGGCCTCCTCTTCGGCCAGGTCGGCCACCGTCACCAGCCGGGCCACCCGGATCTCGGCCCGGATGGCCCGCACCGCCTGAACCTCTGGGAAGCGCCGGGCCACCCGGTCCACCACCATGGCCCGGAAGGCGGTGGCGTCCCCGGCCCAGGTGCGGCGCACGGCCGGGCTCCGCCAGGCCTCGGTGGCGATGCGCTGGGCCAGCCGCAGGGCCTCCCCCTGCAGGCGGGGGTAGTCCTGGGCCATCTTCTCGACGACGGCCCGCATCCCCGCCTGGGCCTGGGCGAACTCCTTCTCGAAGGCCGTCCAGGCCGTGGCCGGAACGTAGCGGAAGGAGCCCGCCTGAAGCAGCGGCAGCGAGTGCCGCTCCAGGACTCTACGGCAGCGCCGCTCCGCCGTCCGGAGCGCCTGATAGAGGTCGCGGGGGATGAGGAGCCGGGTGGCCTGGAGCCCCTGGGCCCGTGCCTCCTCCCCGCCCAGCCCCAGCTCGGGGAGCAGCACCGGGAGAGAGAACTGCCGCAGCCCGTGGACGTCCACGTCCACCAGCAGCCCCCCCTGGGCCAGGGCCCGCAGCTCCAGCGCCACCCGGTCCAGCCGGGAGAGCGGCTCCCCGGTCGCCGGACTCCCGGGCGGGAGCTGCACGTGCTGCACGTCAGGAATGGTCATCACCATCGTTCCACCTCCCGTTCGTATTCTAGGGCTTGACATAAGAGTTGTCAAGCCCTTGTTTAGTTGAATGTTACAGAGACCCGGCGACGAGTTCTGCCAGGAACGTCCGCAGGCAGTCCTCCACACGCCGCGGGAGCTCCTGGACCACCGTCGCCGGGGAGCCCGGGATCGTCACCGGGCAGCGGAGCGGCGCCGGGAGCGGCGGCTCCAGCCGGCCGCTCAGAGGAAGAGGACAGGCCAGAAGATTCAGGAGGGCCAGGGTGAGAAGAAATCGCCTGTCCTCCCATGGAGGAAGGAGTGGTGGTGTGGGTGGGCCGTCGAGGGTGGCCACGGCCCGGCAGAGGTCCTGCCAGGCCTCGCGCCACCGCTCCACCAGCCAGGCCGGCGCCCACCATTGTCCGGGCGCCGGCTCCACGATCACCGCCCGCAGGGCGGCCGGGAGTTCTCGCGGCCACGGGACATGTTCCTCGGTCTCCGGGAGCTCCCGCAGCCGCAGGAGGAGCGTGGAGAGGTGATCCGCCAGGCGGCCGTAGCCGCGCCGGGCGAGCGCCGGCTGCTGGGGGAAAACCACCCGCCGGTGCCGGACCAGAGCGCTGCGGTCGGGAAACACCCGGCCGCAGCACCGACAGCGCACCCCCATGCGCTCACCCCCGACCGTCGCGTGGTCCGGACCATCCGACGGTCGCCCGCGGCTCCGCCGTCGCCGTGGCCGCGGCCAGGCTCTGGAACAGACGCCGGGCGCAGGCCGGACAGACCCCGTGGGAATCCTCCGGGGTCGGCCAGCGCGGGCGGAGAACCCGCCCGCACCAGGCGCAGAGCAACCGCCCCATCACCGCCGCTCCAGCCGGTCCACGCGCCGGGAGAGGCGGTCCAGGACGGCCAGGAGGAAGTCTCCCTGGGCCTCCAGCCGGCGCTCCAGGGCCTCCAATTGCCGCTCCAGCGCCTCCCGGGCCTGCCGCTCCCGCTCGAGCGCGGCCCGGAGCTCGGCGACGATCTCAGATTCCTGAACGATGAGATATTCCATCTCCTCCTCCTTTTTTGCGGTTGGTCGTCATCTTGACAGGCGGGGGAGTGCGGCGGTACACTGAGGGCGGCCCAGCCGCACTCACCCACCCGGCCTGGCCCACGCCCCCGGGCGGACCGCCCCCGCCCGGGGGCGCCCCTTTTCCTCAGCCCTCCAGGGCCGCTGCGAGTGCCTGTTCGACCTGCGCCCGGACGGCCTGGGGGGCCTCCAGGAACAACCCCCCGACGCTCAGGTCCAGGCGCCGGAAGGGCACCCGGTCCCGCTCCAGGCGGGCGACCAGCCGCACCGCGGTGGCGATCCGCCGCAGCCGGTCGGGCAGCGGCAGAAACACCACCAGCGGCTCCCCGGGGGGCGACCGGCGCGGCCGACACAGCGCCCGGGCCGGGAAGAGCTGCAGGCCGGGAACGACCTGCCGCAGGAGCGTCCCCAGCACCGCCAGCTCCCCTTCCTCGCCCTCCAGAACGCAGAGGGCGAGAGAGGCGTCGGTCTGGTCGTCGCCGGCGGCGGCCACCGGCCCCAACCGGTGCCCGGCCAGCGCCCGGATGAGCGGCAGCGCCGCCTCCGGGGCCAGCGCGTACAGGCGCGGGGGCGAATTGGCCGGCGCATCCACCTCGACGACCGGACGGGCCACGCCGGCGTGGGGATTCAGGATGAGGGCTTCAACAGGCTGCATGCTCCCTCCCGAAAAATCTGGGGGTCAGGGACCCTCTCCCGGTCCCTGACCCCCGCGTCTGTGTCTCTGTCGTTCTGTGTCCGCCGCTCTGCGGCGGACGCCTCACCGGGCCAGCTCCTGGAGGATGCGCCGGGCCGCCTCCAGCCCCTCGGGGACGGTCTCCACCGCCAGCCCCAGCGGGGTGATGTCCACCCGCCGGAACGGTATCCCCGCGTCCAGGAGCTCCCGGACGCAGAGGCCCCCGGCGAGGAGCGGCGGCAGCCGGGTCGGTGCCGTCACCAGCACCGGCGTCCCCGGCGGCGGCCGCCGCACCCAGAACAGGGGACGCCCCGGCAGCGCCTCCAGGGGTGCCCCGACCGCCCGGGCCAGGAGGCGGAGAAACATCTCCGCGACCCAAAGCTCCGGGACCTCCCCCTCCAGGACGAAGAGGACGCGCCCCTCCGCCACCCGGTCGAAGGCGAAGAGGTGCCCGACCGCCGCCCGGAACGGCCGGTAGGCCTCCGTGGTGGCGACAAAGAGGCGGAGGGGCGGCACCGCCGGGACGATCTCCCGCGTGGGGGCCGCAGGCGCGTGGCCCGCGGCCGGATTGAACACGATGTGCATCATCGCGCCCGCACCCGGGCCTTCGTCCGGACGGTCGGGACGCGCTGCCGGGCGCGGTCCAGCGCCGCCCAGTCCGGCTCCGGCCCGTCCCACGGCACGTCGGCCACAACAACGTGCCGGTAGCGCCCCCGCGGCGCCGGACAGGAGGCCAGCACCAGCAGCCCGAAGGGCCGCAGGACGTAGACCCACTCGATGGAGAGCGGGTCGCAGGGCGCGTCCGGACCGCTCCCCGGGCAGCCGTCCAGCGGCTCCCACAGGGTCAGGGGCGAGTCGTTCCGCTCCCCATGGCAGTAGCAGACGGGGCGCCGGGGCCCCTGCCCTTCGGCCCGGATCTCCTTCTCCACCCACCCCGGCCGGAGGTGGAAGTCGGCGCCCACAATCGTGGACCAGCCGGCCGGGTGCTCGTCGATGAGCACCCGGATCATCCGGTCGAGGTCACGGCCGAAGAACCCGTGGTAGAGGGCCCAGAGGGTGCGCCCCAGCCCCTCCGGGTACGAATCCCAGTGGTGGTAGCGCCCCTCCCAGCGCCCGTCGGCAAGACGGGCGATGCACCCCCTGGTTGCCATCGGAGACACCTCCGGAAGAAAACCTCGACCGTCGGTGGGAACGGACGAACGGTCCACCGGACCGTTCGTCCACCGACGGTCGGCGACTGTCAGGTCGCGCGGGCGCCGCCCGGACGGCGGCGCCGTGGACGGCAGACCCTACCGGCCCGGCGGTGACGGCCGCGCCGGCGCCGGTGGCCGCACGACCGGTGTCGGCCGGCTCCCGGTCGGGCGCCCCGCCGGCGTCTCCTCCTCCGCCTCCTCCAGGGTGGCCACCGCGATGTTGGTGGCCAGCCGCAGGGCCCGGGCGATGGCCCGCGCCTCCGCCAGGCGCACGACCATCGCCTCCATCCCCCGGTTGACGTTCTGGGGGGAGGCGTCGCCGTGCGCCGTGAACACCCGGCCCCCGGCCAGCCGCACCGTGGCCTTCACGATGGCCAGGTGCCCGTTGCGTTCGTCCGGGACCTGGAGGAGTTCGGTCTCGATGGCCTCCAGGCCCCGGGCGTGGGCCAGGTCGAGCACCCCGGCCAGCAGCACGAACCGCCGGCCGTGGCGCTCGACCCCGAATTCGGGACGAATCTCACTCATGGCTCTCCTCCTCACCGATCTCCTCAAGGTCGCCGACCGGGACGACCTCGAGAGGGTAGGAGAAGTGGTAGTAGCCCCGGAGGTGGGCCTCCCCGCAGAAGGCCGGGACCAGCGTCCCGGGGCGGTCCAGCCGGACCACCTCCTGCCGGGCCTCTTCGCGGGAGACCCGCCGGTTCTGCGGATCCGGGACCCGGTCCACCCAGAACCGGCGGAGGACCGGGGCCTCCAGCGTCGCCGGCCCGCGGCAGACCCAGCAGGTCCGCCCCGCGGCGGCCGGGCGAATACCCACCTGAACGTGCATGGCTCCTCTCCTCCTTCCTTCATTTTTCCGGATACTGCCGGCGCACCCAGTGCCGGCCGGCAAAGAGTGGCCGGATGGCGCGGGCCCCCTCGGCGGTGGTTTCCACCACCAGCACGTCGAGGAGGGGGACAACATCGACCCGGAACCACGGCCGGCCGAGCCCGGTCAGGCTCTGGACCAGCCGGCGGCCCAGGAAAAGCGCTTCCCGCGGCAGCGCGCCGCTGCGGAGCCTGACCGGCCGCTCCTCCGGCGGCCGGGGATTAACCCCCACCGGAAGACCGGGAAAGAGAAAGCAGTCCTCCCCCAGTTCTCCGGCCAGGACCTGGAAGAGTGGAACAGTCCGGTGGACTGTTCCACGGCGGCCACGGTCGGCTCGACCTCGACCACCAGGCAGCAGGCCCGCTTCCCCTGCCGGGCGTAGGCGAGCCGGTGACCGGCCACCGCCAGGACCCGCCCGATCCCATGGTGGTCGGGCGGGGCGATCACGTACGGCCGCCACGGAACATCCTGTCGCACGGGGACGACCCCCGGCGCGGTCAGGAGGGTCTCGACAAAGGGGATGTCGGCTTTGATTACTCTCACGTTGACCTCCTCTGAGAAAAAGATGCCCCGACCGTCGGGACGTGTGACCGCACCGACCCTACACGTCCTGGAGACGGGCGGCGACCATCTCCGCCGCCAGCTCTGCGGCGTCCATCTCCCCCGCCACCAGACGGGCAACCACCGTCTCGGGGAGATTCAGAGCGAGACGGAGACAGGGAACCAGGTCCTGCCGGGAGCGGTAGTACCACCCTTTCCCTGGTCCAAACGGGGTCACCACCAGGACCTCGTTGGTGGACGTGGCCGTGAAAGTGAGGAGGCGGATCACCACCACCCGGGCCTTCGCCGATTGCCAGATGATGGGCCCCAGGTGGGTAAGGTGGAGGTCCGGCACCGTCAATCCCAGCGCCTGCACCCGCCGCGCCGTTCGCGCGGCCAAACGGGCAAGCACCCGCTCTACCCGCTCCCGGGCACACTGCCAGCGATGCAGGGCGTCTCCCCGAAACTTTATGCGTGGAAGCCGCCTGCAGCGTTCGCGGGTGAGAACCAGGCGCAGGTGAAGAACCCCCCCGTGCCGGTACCACCCGCAGAGAACCCAGGTGGTTGTGGCCCGGTCCCGGCATGGGGTTTCCCGGGCCTCCATCGCGAAGAGCCCGGCGCGGGGATGTGCCCGGACCTCCCGGATCAGCCGCTCCAGGACCCGTGTCGGGTCCAGGCGGTTTTCCCGGGCCTTCCCCTCAACCTCTGCCAGCGCGGCCCGCAGTGCCTCCTGGACGGGCGCCGGTCGCTCCATCCATTCCCGCGCCGGCAGCGTGAAAAAGAGCGTTTTCCTCCTCATTGTTCTCTCTCTGAGAGAAAGGGAACGGTGTGTCTCCGGCGCGGGCCTAGCGGAGCAGCCAGGCCTCAAAGGCCTCGGCGGCGCGGAGCACCGCCTCGACCGAGGCCTGCGGGCGCCCGGCCAGGAGATCCACCGCCGCCCGCAGGGCCACCGCCCGGGCCACCCGCCGGTCCCGGAGGTCCACCCGGGGCAGGGCCGGCTCCGGCTCCCCCGGCGTCGGCGGCTCCGGCGGCGTCTCCGGCGCAGCCGCACCCGTCTCCGGGACCGGGACGGGCGACGGCACCGGGGTCTCCGCCACCACCGCCGGCGGCTCTGTCTCCGGCGGTGTCTCCACGGGCGCCTCCAGGATCTCTAACCCGTGGATCCACTTCTCCCGGAGGGTCAGGCGCACCAGCGCCCCCACCGGCGGCACCGGGACCTGGGCATACTTCGAAAAGTTGTACCAGGCCCCGCCGACGCGGATCCCGCGGGGGTTGACCCCCTCGACAAACCCCTCAACGACACGCTGAGTGATCATGGTTCCTCCTTTCGGCCGGTCTGTGTGTGCCCGGAGGCCGGCCGGTTTTTCCCCGCCGGGCGCGGGTCCGGTGGACCGTCTCACGTCGTCCCGGCCGGACGCCGGGACACATCCAGGGGAGCGCCGTGTGTCGGTCACGGCGCCTTCAGACGGAAGGCCGCGGCCTCCGTCTCCAGGAAGGCCACGGCCCGCCGCTGCCGGACCAGGAGCTGCTGCCGGGCCCGGCGCAGCCCGTCGGCCCGCGCCAGACACCAGGCGGCCGCCCGCCGCAGTCCGTGGACCACGGCAACCGCCCGGTCCGGGCGGCGCCGGCAGGCCTCCTCCCAGAGGACCGTGGCCAGCCCGGTCGGGTCGGCTGCTGCCAGATACGGCCAGGGGGATCCATCCCCGGCCCCCCGGCGGTAAAAGAACGGCCGGCGGCGTCCCGCCTCCTCCCGGAGACGATGGGCGAATTCCCCAGGGTCCGGCGTGGTCACCGCCGGCCAGACGATCTCCCCCTGCCCATCCTGGAGGAGACGGAAGAACCGCGGCCGCGGCGCCGGCAGCCCCGTCTCCTCCACGGCCCGCAGGAGCGCCCCGGAGGCCTGGAGAAGGTCCTCCAGGGCTCCCTGCAAGGCCAGGACCGCCGCCTCATCGGGGGCGATCATGACCCCTCCTCCTCCAGCCGGACCACCGTCGCCCAGGCGGGCGCCGTGCCGCTCCCCACCACCCCCACCACCACCCGCACACCCGGCGGCGGCACCTCCGGCCACGGCGTGTATCCGTCGGTCAGGACCACGACCACCTGCGGCCGTGGGGTCAGGGTCAGGGCCCGGGCCAGGCCCACCCCCATGTCGGTGCCGCCCCCGCCGGCCAGGGGCGCCCGCTCCGCCCGCGTCACGCGACCGACCGCGTGCACGTCGGCGTCGCAGGCCAGCACGGTGTGGGTGAGCCGGTTGGCGGTGGGCGCCTCCAGGTCCCAGCCGCCGGCCGCCAGCTCCGGCGGGTTGGCCGCGGCCACCCGCCAGACCGACGGCGGGATGCGGAGGTCGCCCACCACGCCACTATCCAGGAAACGGAGGGCGGCCGCCTGCACCGCCCCGGGGAGGGTGGTGATCTCGTCTAAGAACACCACCGCCCGTCCGGCGCGGGCCGCCCGGACAAATTCGCCGACGGGGACGATCTCCACACCCCCGTCGGGGCGGGCCACCGGCAGGGCGATATCCTCCGGCGCCCGCACATGGGGGCGAATCAGCTCCAGCCCCAGCTCCTGGGCCAGGGCCTCGAGCATCGCCGTCTTGCCCACCCCCGGCGGACCCCAGAGAAGAACAGGGGTCCGGGACCGGTAGGCGGCAAGGAGAATCTTCTTCGTCTTCATCTTCCTCCCCTTGTTCTTTGTTCTTTTCTTCGTCTCCGGCCCTCCGGGGTTGTCTCCGGAGGAAAAGAGACGCGCCGGCCGGGCGCGTGGCCCGACCGGCGCAATGCTGTCGGGCGACCGTCGATGGGACCGTTCCCACCGACGGTCAGGCCCGCATCAGGGCCCGGATGTCCACGGCGTCGTCCTCGCGGGCCGGGCGCTCCGGCCCGACAAGGACCCGCCGGGCGCAGAGGATGCAGACCAGGACCAGGTTCCGCCGCGTCCAGGCGTCGGTGTCCCGGTCCCGGATGAGGCCCCGCGCTCCACAGTGCGGGCAGCGCGGGGGAACGGTCTCAGAACGGAACATCCTCTTCTTCCGCCACCTCCTCCCTCTCAACCTCAGCCTCCGGTGCCGGCGTGGCCGTCCGCTCCAGCGGCACCACCCGGTCGGCGACGATCTCGAAGGCCAGGCCCTCGCTGCCGTCCTGGCGGGTGTACCGCCGGGGCCGGAACCGCCCGTCCACCAGCACCCGGGTGCCCTTCTGGAGCCGGTCGGCCAGGCGCTCGGCCGCAGCCCCAAAGAGGTCCACCGTGAACCAGAAGGCCTCTTCCTGGGGCTCGCCGTTCTGGCCCCCGCCGCGGCGGATGTTGACCGCGCAGCGGAACCGAAGCACCGGCCGGCCGTTGACCGTGTACTTCATCTCGGGGGCGGCCCCGAGATGGGCGATGAGCAGAATGCGCGGGTCCATCTGGTTCTCCTCCTCACTGTCATGTTCTGTGGTCAGCCAGGCCCGCACGGCCGCCGGGCCGTGCCGGACCAGAAACTCGGCCGGGTCGGCCACGCCGGAAGGCAGCGGCCGGACCCGGAGATGAGGTATCGTCTGCCGCAGCCGCCCCGCCAGGTCCTGCCCGGCCGGGTCGGCGTCCGGCAGAAAGACCAGGGACCGTCCCGGGGGCAGTTCCCCCAGGACCGCCCGGGAGGGCGACCCCCCCAGGGCCACCGCCGGAAACCCCGCCGCCCAGAGGGCCAGGGCGTCAAACGGCCCCTCCACCAGGAAGAGCGGGCCCGGCGTGGCCAGGGCCGCCTCCCGGAAGAAGAGAACCCGCCGCCCCCGTACCGACCGGTAGCGCGGGGTGAGATCCGGTGAGACGGCCCGCCCGGTCACAAACACGGGCGCCCCGCCCCGCAGTTCGGGGATGAGCACCCGCCCGGCCAGGGCCTCCTCCCCGTGGCGGGTGAGCAACCCCACCCGCCGGGCCGTCTCGACCAGCGCCTTCCCCCCTTCCCGTCGCAGGGCCGGCGCCAGGCTGAGGCCGTCCGCGTACCCCAGCCGGAAGCGGTCCTGG
>CACRXC010000004.1_pt1 | contig 11082 bp, 11 predicted proteins | sample 5377091 | NCBI WGS metagenome assembly CACRXC01 (sample SAMEA6061845, study PRJEB28556) | metagenome | reverse complement strand
CACAGCAGGCGATGTGAATGGCCAGCCCGGTCTGACAGACGCCGGCGTCGCTGTAGACGCCGGTCACCGCCCCGTCGGGCAAAAGCGGCCGCACCTACTCCCAGGGCTCAGACCTGGGTGACTCCCCACAGCGCACCAGAGCAGACGGGCTGGCTTTCCCGATTCCCGATGTATTATAGGACCGGGAATCGGGAAAGGCTGGCTGGCCGGTTTCGGGCAGAGTCGCCGGGGGTTTCTGCCTCGAGTTCCCGGCCGGCCTCCGGCCCGCGTACTCCAGTTCGGCCTTGCTGGACAGCCCTCCCGACCAGGGCTATAATACGCCGGGGCGCACCTCGTCGGCCGCCCTCAGCCAGCGGACCTCCGGCCACGCCGGTCGCGACCGACGCCGCCCTCGGCGACAGGCTCCCCAACGACCCGCGGCCCAGCCGCCAAAGGAGACCAGGATGACCATCCGTGTGGGCGTTATCGGCTGTGGCGATGTAGCCACCTACGTTTATCTTCCCACCCTCAAACAGTGCGCGGACCTCTGCACCGTCACCGCGGTCTGCGACCGCGACCCCGACCGGGCCCGGCTGGCGGCCGAACAGTTCGCCGTGCCCCAGGTCTACACCGACCTCGATCGCTTCCTCCAGGAGGCACCGGTCGAGGCCGTGCTCAACCTGACCCCCAACCAGCACCACTTCGCCGTCTCGCTGGCGGCGCTTCAGGCCGGCAAGCACGTCTATACGGAAAAGACCCTGGCGGTGACGCTGGAGGAGGCCGACCGGCTGCTGGCTGAGGCCGAGCAGCGGGGCCTGATCCTCGCCTCGGCCCCGGCGGTGATGCTGAACCCGGTCAATCAGGTCGCCCGCCAGCTCCTTCAGGAGGGGGCCATCGGCCGGGTCTGCTACGCCATCGGCCACGCCGCCCACGGTGGTCCGGCCCGTCGGGGCTACTTCGCCTGGTACCGCCGGGCGCTGGAGCATCTGGGCCTGCCGGCCGAACGACTGGTCTCCACCGACCCCACCTGGTTCTACCAGCCCGGCGCCGGACCGCTCCTCGACCTGGGCGTCTACGCCCTGACCACGCTCACCGGCCTCCTCGGCCCGGTCCGGCAGGTGACGGCCCTCTCCGGACGCCAGGTCCCGGAACTGGTCATCGAAGGGGGCGTGGCCCAGGGCAGGCGGATCACGGTCGCGGTGGACGACACCACCCTGCTGCTCCTGGACTTCGGGAACGCCACCTTCGCGATGGTCGACGCCAGCTACAATGTGCTGGCCACCCGCCGCCCCCAGTTCGAGATCTACGGCAGCAGCGGCGTCATCACCATGAATCCCCAGCAGCCAGTCCCACCCCAGATCGAGGTCTACCGTGGGGAGGACCTGCCCACCGGCGAGCCCCGCTGGGAGCGACCGGCGGTGCCCGGTCCCCGCTGGCACCTGGGCGCCGGCATCCCGCACTTCCTGGAGTGCCTCCGCGACCGGCGCCGGCCGATCATCAGCGGCGAGCACGCCCGCCACGTCCTGGAGGTGATGCTCAAAGCCTACGCCGCCGCCACCGAGGGCCGAACCCAGACGATCACGCGCCTGTTTTAGAGGGGGAACCGCCCCGTGCTGACGCTTCCGCTGAGTATCCGGTGGTCGGCGGAGCGGGCAACCTTCGCTCTGCTGAGCGCCATCCTCTTCCTGCAGTTCCTCTCGGCCGGGCTGGCCAACCCGCTCCTGGCCCTGCAGATCCGGGCCCTGGGAGCCGACTACTGGCAGATCGCCACCGTCCTGACCACCTACCAGGTGGCGGCGATGGCCGCCCAGTACTACTGGGGACGGCGCTCCGACCGCCTGGGGCGACGGAAGCCGCTGATCCTGCTGGGACTGACCGGACTGACCCTGGCCTACCTGGGCCTGGGACTCATCACCCATTTCACCGCCGCCTATCTCATCCGGGCCTTTGAGGCGGTCTGCTTCGCCGCCTACAACACCGCCAGCCTGGCCCTCATCGGCGACCTGCTGGAGCAGCGCGCGGCCCGGGGCCGGCTGATGGGCCTCTACCGGACGTTTGGCTCGCTGGCCTTCGCCCTGGCCGCCCTCTTCGGAGGCAGCCTGGCCGACCAGTTCTCGCTCCGCCTGCCCTTCCTGCTCTCCGCCGGCTTCTTCGCCCTGGCCTTTCTGCTGGCCCTGGCCATCCGGGAGCGGCCCTTCACGCCCCGTCCGGCAACCCCGGCCCCCGGGGTCGCCGCGCCGCTCTCTCTGCGCCCGGCCCTGCCCTTCCTGCTCGTCGCCTTCACCTGGTACCTGGCGATGACGGCGGTGGTTCCCCTCTGGCCCGTCTACATGCAGGACCTGGGCTTCTGGAAGACCGACATCACCCGCCTCTGGGCGCTGGCCGCCTTCGGCGAAGCCCTCCTGATGCCGCTGACCGGACACCTCTCCGACCACCTGGGCCGCCGCGTGGTGCTGGCGACCGGTCTCCTCAGCTGCGGCGTGGTCTTCGCGCTCTACGTGATTCTGCCGACCCTGCCCTGGCTGCTGGGCATCCAAGCGCTGCGGGCCTTCGCCTTCGCCGCCTTCATCCCCATCGCGATGATCTACGCCACCGAGATGACCGGTCAGGCCGGCCGCGGACGGGCGGCCGGCCTCTACAATACGGCCAACGGACTGGGCGGCATCGCCGGCTCAGCCCTGGGGGGCACGCTGGCCCAGGTCCTGGGGGTGACGACGATGATCGACCTGGCCGCCGCCGTGCTCATCGGCGTGGGGCTGCTGGCCCTGCGCCTCCTGCCCGAACCGGCCAGCCGACGCCCCCGCTGATCGTCCCAGCCCCTTGACAGGCCACCACGGGCGCGGCATGATGAGCGCACCGGCGGCGGTGCCCCGCGGGCACCGTCTCACCAAGGGGGAAGGTATGCCACACCGTATCGGCCTCCTGGGGCTCGTGCACGACCATATCTGGCACCATGTGCCGGAACTGGTCCAGCGCCCCGATGTGGTCCTGGCGGCCGCCGACCCTCATCCACCGCTCCTGGAGAAGATCCGGCGCGAGTACGGGGTCGAACGGACCTACCTGTCGTACGAAGAGCTGCTGGACAAAGAGCGCCCGGAGGCGGTCCTGATCTACCTGCCCAACGGCGCCAAGGCCGAGGTGGTGGAGATGGCCGCCAACCGGGGGATTCATATCTGGCTGGAGAAGCCCTTCGCCGCCCGGCTCGCCCAGGCCGAGCGCATGCTGGCCGCCGCCCGGGCCAACGGGGTGCTGCTGATGGTCAACTGGCCAACCGCCTGGCACCCGGCCATCGTCCACGCCCTCGAGCTGGCCCGGCAGGGAGTGGTGGGCGAGATCTTCCAGGTCAGGGTGCGGATGGGCCACACCGGGCCCAAAGACTACGGCTGCTCCGAGTACTTCTGGCGCTGGCTCTACGACCGGCAGCTGAACGGCGCCGGGGCCTATATCGACTACTGCTGCTACGGCGCCAATATCATCCGCTATCTCCTGGGCCAGCCCACACGGGTGATGGCCATGGCCGGACGGCTCCAGAAAACCTCCATCACCGTCGACGATAACGCGGTGCTCCTCACCCGGCACCACCACGCCATCGGCATCGCCGAGGCCTCGTGGACCCAGGTCGGCCAGCGCCCCACCGGCGGACCGATCATCTACGGCAGCGACGGGGTGATCATCGTCCACCGTGAAGGCGGCACCCGCGAGGGCCACGTCGTCCGAACCGGCCAGGTCGAGGTCATCACCCGCCAGAGGCCCCAGGGCGAGATCATCGATCCGCCCGAGCTGCCGGTCGGCCGGCGCAGCGCCACCGAGTTCTTCCTGCGGGCCCTGGAGACCGGCGAGCCGATCACGGGGCTCTGCAGCGACCTCATCGCGCGGGACACCCAGGAGATCCTGGAGGCCGGCCTCATCGCCATCGAGACCGGCCAGGAGGTCTCGCTCCCGCTCGACACGCGGATCGCGGTCTAGACAATGCGACTGGCGCTCGGCCTCGACATCGGGGGAACCAAGATCGCCGGCGGCCTGGTCTCCGCCGAAGGAGACTGCCTGGTGGAGCGACGCTGCCCCACCCCGGCGGACGATCCGGCAGCCATCGTGACCGCCGTGGTGCAGCTGGCCCGGGACCTGCTGGCCCACGCCCCGGTGGCGCCGCTGGCCGTCGGCCTGGCCGCGCCGGGCTCGGTGGACAGCGCGCGCGGCGTCTGCCGTGAGGCGGCCAACCTCCCCTGGCATGACCTGCCGCTGGCTCCGCTGGTGGCCGAGGCCCTGGGCCGACCGGCCTTCCTGGAGAACGACACCAACGCCGCCGCTCTGGCCGAATACACCCTGGGAGCCGGCCGGGGCTGCCGGCACTTCCTCTATGTCGCGCTGGGCACCGGCATCGGGGCCGGCATCATCGCCGACGGCCGGCTCTACCGCGGGGCCCACGGCGAGGCCGGCGAGATCGGCCACACCATCGTCGCCGTCGACGGCCCGCCCTGCCGGTGCGGCGCCCGTGGCTGCCTGGAGACCCAGGCGACCGGCCGGGCGATGGTCGAGCGCGCCCGGATGGCCCTGGCCGCCGGCCAGCGCTCGACGCTCTCCGCCGAAGACCTGACGGTGGACGAGCTGCTCCGGGCGGCGGCCGCCGGCGACCCGGTGGCGCAGACGGCGCGCGATCAGACGCTGGCCTACCTGGCCGCCGGCCTGGTCAGCCTCTTCCGGCTCTTCGATCCAGAGCGGCTGGCCATTGGCGGTGGGCTGGCCCAGGCGGGCGACTGGCTGCTGGCGCCGCTGCGGGCGGCCATGGCCCGCCAGCACGCCCCGCGCTACGACTACAGTCAGCGGGTGGTGCCGGCGGCCCTCGGCCACCGGGCCGGGGTCATCGGCGCGGCCCTGGTGGCCCTGGACCACCTGACCGAGAGTGCGCCCACGACCGTGTGAGGAGAGGAGTGCGATGTCTCGGATCGCCTACGGGATTATCGGCTGTGGGGGTATCGCCCAGATGCACGCCGAGGCGATCCGCCGTCTGGCGGATCTGGGCGAGGCGGACCTGGTGGCCGTGTGCGACACCGTCCCCGAGAAGGCCCGGGCGCTGGCGGCCCGGTACGACGTGCCGCACGTCTTCACCGACGCCCGGCAGCTGCTCCAGAGCGGGCTGGTCGAAGCGGTCTCGGTCTGCACCCCTCATCCCTCGCACTGCCCGCTGGCCATCCTCTGCGCCGAGCACCGGGTCCACGTCATCGTCGAGAAACCCCTCAGCGTGGACCTGCGCGAGGCCGACCGGGCCATCGCGGCCGCCCGCCGGGCCGGGATCCGGTTCGGCGTGATCTTCCAGCGCCGGTTCTGGCCGGCGGCCCAGCGGGCACACCAGGCCATCGCCGCCGGCAAGCTCGGGCGGATCATTCTGGGCGACTGCCTGGTCAAATGGTACCGGCCACGGGCCTATTACGAGCGCGACCCCTGGCGCGGTCGCTGGGACAGCGAGGGCGGTGGCGTGCTGGTCAATCAGGCCGTCCACGCCATCGACATGTTCCAGTGGCTGATGGGACCGGTCGAGACGGTCTTCGGCTTCTGGGCCAACCTCACCCACCCCTACATCGAGGTCGAGGACACGGCGGTGGCGGCCCTGCGCTTCCGGAACGGCGCCCTGGGGGTGATCTCGACCAGCGTCTCGATCACCCCGCAACTGGGCGCCCGCATCACCATCCACGGCGAGAACGGCGCCACCATCAGCATCCTCGAGCACCCCGAGGGGATGTACGGGGTCAACGATATCTGGACCATCCCCGGTGAGGAGGCCGAGGCCGCCCGGATCCTGGCGGAGGAGCAGGCCCGGGGAGCGTTTATGTTCCGCACGGCCCTCCAGCCCGACGGCCAGCGCTCGGCCGAGCGCAACCCGGAGTGCCATATGCTGCAGCTGCGCGACTTCCTCCAGGCGATCCGCGAGAACCGCGACCCGCTAGTCACCGCCGAGGAGGGACGCAAATCCATCGAGATCATCCAGGCGATCTACGAGTCCGGGCGAACGGGGCGGCCGGTCCATCTGCCGCTCGGCGGCTGAGGCCGAACGCTCCCCCCGATGATCACGGTGTAAGGAGGCCACGACCATGGCGCAGGAGAAGATCCGTGTTGGGGTGGTGGGGCTGACGCACGACCACATCTGGTCGAACCTGGAGGCGCTGAGCCAGCTGCCCAACGCCCTCTTCGTGGGGGCGGCCGATCCCAATCCACCGCTCCTCGAGCGGGTCCGGGAGCGCTACGGCGCGGTCAAACTCTACACGCGCTACCAGGACCTCTGGGAACAGGAATCGCTCGACGCTGTCTTCATCTTCGCCGATAACCGCACCTCCGCCCTGCTGGCAGTCGAGGCCCTGGAGCGCGGGCTGCACGTTATGGTCGAAAAACCCATGGCCGCCTCGCTGGCGCTGGCCGACCGGATGCTGACAGCCAGCCGGCGGGCCAACCGGGTGCTGATGGTCAACTGGCCGACCTACTGGTCGCCGGCCATCCGCTACGCCGCCCAGCTGGTGCGGGAGGGCGCCATCGGCCGGCCGTTCAAGTTCCGCTACGCCGCCGGCCACCAGGGGCCGAAGGAGATCGGCTGCTCGCCGTTCTTTTACAGCTGGCTCTACAATCGGGAACTGAACGGGGCCGGCGCCTATATGGACTACTGCGGCTACGGCGCCAGCCTCAGCCGCTGGCTCCTGGGTTACCCCAGCCGGGTCCAGGCCAGCGCCGGCCGGCTGACCAAGGACTATATCGACGTGGATGACGCGGCGATCCTGCTCCTCCGCTACCCGCGCGCCTTCAGCGTCATCGAGGGAACCTGGGGCATGGTCGGCCGCAAGCCCGGCCCCGGACCGATCATCTGGGGAACGGAGGGGACGCTCCTGGTCAGCGGGTCGGGTCGGGAGAGCGTGGTCGAGCTCTGCGACCGGCAGAACCCGGAGGGACGGACGCTCACCCCACCGCCGCTGCCAGAGGGCGAGCGCAACGGCCCCGAGTATTTCCTGCGCTGCATCACCGAAAACCGGCCGGTCGAGGGCCAGTGCGACCCGGTGATCTCGCGCGACGCCCAGGAGATCCTGGAGGCCGGGCTGGAGAGCATCCGGACCGGGACCGAGGTGGCCCTGCCCTTCGAGCGCTACCTCTTCGCCTGACGGAGCCGGAGCATGCCAGAGATCGCCGAGATCGAGACGCTGGTGCGGCAGCTGCGCTCAACCATCGTCGGGAAAGAGATCGTCGACGCCTACTGCCGGCAGCCGCGCATGCTGAACCTCCCCCTCGACGAGTTCCGCCAGCGGGTCCGCGGTCGCGTCCAGGCGGTCGAACGGCGGGCCAAGCACGCGATTCTCGCCATCGACGGTCGGGCGCTCTGGCTCCACCTGGGGCTCAACGGGGTGGTCCGCTACCTCCCCCGGCCGGCCGGCGACGCCCCGCCGGGCACCTGCGGCCTCCTCTTCGCCGACGGCAGCCTGCTCTACCTGGACAAGATGTTTATGGGCCAGGCCCATCTTCTGACCGAACACGAGTCGCAGGCCCGCTCCCAGGAGTTCGGCCCCGATCCCCTGAGCCCGGCGTTCACCCTCGACCGCCTGCGCGCGATCCTGCGAGCCCACCCCACCCTCACCCTCAAGGCGCTGCTGATGGACCAGCGGCTCATCGCCGGCATCGGCAATACCTATTCGGATGAGATTCTGCTGGTGGCCCGCCTGCACCCGGCCCGGCGGGCGGGGACCCTGACCCCAGCCGAGCAGGAGCGACTCTACCAGGCCATCCAGACCGTCCTGCGCGAGGCGGTGGAGGCCGGGGGCACGCCAGACTACGAGGACCTCGCCGGCCAGCCCGGGCGCTATCGTCTCAAGGTCCACGGCCAGGAGCGGTGCGGTCTCTGCGGGGGACCGGTCGAGCGCCTGAAATTCGGGGGCCGCACCGCCTACTACTGCCCGGCCTGTCAGGGCCAGGCCTGAGGGGAAAGCCATGTTCACCTACGCCGTCAACATCTCCATCATGTTTCCCGGCCGGCCGCTGGCCGAACGGCTGGCGCTGGTTGCGGCGGCCGGCTTCCGCGCCTTCGAGTTCTGGTTCCCCCACGAGTTCGATATGGACGAACTGGCCCGCCGGGCCCGGGACCTGGGGCTCACGGTCGCTCTTTTTGATCTGGATATCGACCCGGCCCACCCCCACGGCTACCTGACCAGCCCCGATACCGAGGACCTCTTCTTCCAGCGCCTGGAGGAGGCCCTGCGGCTGGCCGAGCGGCTGGGCTGCCGGCGGCTGAACGTGATGGCCGGCCAGCGCCACCCCGAACTCTCCTGGGAGGACCAGTTCGCCATCGCCGTCGACCGCCTGCGCCGGGCCGCCCCCCGGGCGGAAAACGCCGGGGTGACGCTCCTGGTCGAGGCCCTCAACACCTTCGACCGCCCGCTCGCCTTTTTCCACCGCTCGGCCCAGGGGTTCGCCCTGGTCGAGGCAGTGAACAGCCCGGCGGTACGCTTCCAGTACGACCTCTACCACATGCAACTGATGGAGGGGAACCTGATCAACACCATCACCCAGCACCTGCCGCTTATCCGCCACCTCCAGGTGGCCGATGTGCCGGGCCGGCATGAACCGGGCACCGGCGAGATCAACGTCCCCAACGTCCTGCGAGCGGTGGCCGAGGCCGGCTACAGCGACTACGTCAGCCTGGAGTACCTCCCCACCGACCCCGCCCGGCCCTTCGACTGGCTGCCGCCAGCCGCCCGGGCGGCCGGCTAGCCGATGGACCTCCCGGACGAGCGGACGCTGGCCCACCTCTGGCGTTTCGGAACCTGGCCGGCTGATCTCCGGACGACCAGCGGAGCGCGCCTGGAGATCATCCACCGGGGCCGACCGGCCGGCGGCCCCGGACCCGATTTCTGTGACGCCCTGCTCCGCCTGGACGAGGGCCCCCTCCGCAGCGGCGACGTCGAGCTGTATGTCCGCGAGAGCGACTGGCACGCCCACCGCCACGCCGGCGACCCCCGCTACGCCCGGGTGATCCTGCACGTGGTCTGGCTGGCCGATGGGCCGCCGGCCGCCATCGGTGGCCAGCCCATCCCGACACTGGCCCTGGCGGGACTGGTTCCTGGCGCGGCCCTGTCACCGCCCACCGGCCAGCCCCCGGTCGAGCCCTGCCACCGCTGGCTCTGCGCCCTCCCCGACGAGGCGCTGGGCAGGTTGCTCGACCGACTGGGCGAGGCCCGTCTGACCGAGCGGGCGGCCCTCTACGAGGGAGCCCTGGCGGCCCAGGATCCCTCTCAGGTTCTCTACACCGCCCTCGGCGAGGCCCTGGGCTACAGCCAGAACCGTCGCCCGTTCCGCGACCTGACCGAGCGCCTCCCCTGGGCCGACCTGGTGGCCCGGGCTGGGCAGGGAGCCGACCGCCGCCAGCGGGCCGAGGCGCTGCTCCTGGGCGCCGCCGGCCTGCTGCCCGAGCACCCTCCCGCCGACCCGACCGGCGCCGCCCACTGGCGGGCCCTGCGCACGCACTGGCTGGCCCTGGGCCGGCCCTGGCACCCCCTCCGCCTCGCCCGCTCGGCCTGGCAGTGGAGCGGCGGCCGGCCCGCCAACGCCCCTCCCCGGCGGCTCGCCGCCCTGGCCCACCTCAGCCTGACCGACCTCTGCACCCACCCGGCCACAATCCTGCCGACCGCGCTCGAGCCCGAGGGGCGGCGGCCGGGCCGGCGACTCCGCCGGTGGGCCCAGGTCGACGCCGAGGGCTACTGGGCCGACCACGCCGATTTCGGCCGGCCGCTCTCCCGGCCGGCCGCCCTGGTCGGCGCCGCCCGCGCCGATGATATCGCGGTCAACGTCCTCCTGCCGCTGACTCTGGCCCTGGAGCCGGGCCTGGCCGACAGGGTCCGGTCGGTCTACCGCCGCTACCCCGCTCTGGCTGACAACACGGTGACGCGCCTGATGCTCGCCCAGATCGGCGGTGAGCGCCGCCGACCGCTCCTGCGCACAGCCTGCCGTCAGCAGGGATTGCTCTATCTGTACCGCCGCTGCTGCTGCGCCCGTCAGTGCCCCGCTTGCCCGCTGGCCGCGGAGATCGGCGCCGGGGCGGCCGCCCCGGACAGTCCCGACCGCCCGCAACCGTCAGGCGCTGCGCACGCGTAGGACGTTCCAGAGCGGCACCCTGGTCTCACCGACAGTCAGCCAGGCGGCACCCTTTTCCATCGCCACTGCCTGGACCGTTCCCTGGACCGTCTCGCCTTTCTCGTCGACCGCCTCGACCGTCCTGCCAAGGAGCGCCGTCGCGCTGCTGAACTGCTGGAGCTCGATCGTGGTCTGGAGCTGCTGGGTCAGCTGTTCCAGCTGGTCCAGGGTCTGAAACTGGGCCAGCTGCACGATAAAGTCACGGTCCTCCAGCGGGTGGAGCGGGTCCTGGTTCTGCAGCTGGGCGATGAGCAGTTTGAGGAACTCATCGCGCCCCAGATCGGTGATGCTGGGAGGCGCCGCTGGCGTCGGCGCCGGCGTCGGCGAAGTGGTGGTCGGCGGCGTAACCTGCATCGTTCGACCTCCCTGTGGTCCCTACACCCGATAGTCAACCTGGTGCTGGCCGGTGGCCGGACCGCCGGTCGGGCGCTGCTCCTCGGGCGCCGGCCGCTCGCCGATCAGGCGAAGGGGCGGTGGTTCGTAGGGAGAGCCAGACCCGCCCTGAGCCCCCCCGCCGACCGCGACCGAGAGCCGGGCCATCGCCAGCCCGCTCTCGCTCAGGGCCTGACGCAGATCGGGCAGATGGGCCTCCAGCGCCTGCCGGACCTGCGGCTGGTCCGGGTAGAGCGTGATGGTCAGATTCTCTCCCTCGTGGACGATCCGGACCGCCAGCCGCCCAAGCCATTCCGGCTGAAGGTGAAGGGCGATCTCCTGGCGCCGGCCACCGCCACGGAGCGCGGCCAGAACCGGACCGACGAGCTGCGGGCCGACCGTGGGCCAGAGGCTCGCGGTGGACGGGCGTTCGGCGTGGCCGCCCGTCGCCACCGGCGGCTCCCCCGACCGGGCATCGGCGGGTGGGGGGACCAGTCGTACGCCCTCCGGTGCGGGAGGCGCCCCGACCAGTCCCTGTCTGTCGGCGGCCGCCGGTCCGACTGGCGGCTGGCC
>CACRXC010000003.1_pt1 | contig 11105 bp, 12 predicted proteins | sample 5377091 | NCBI WGS metagenome assembly CACRXC01 (sample SAMEA6061845, study PRJEB28556) | metagenome | reverse complement strand
TCAGACGCTGGTGGAGGACCCGCTGGCCGAGGGGCTGCTGGCTGGCCGCTTCAAGCCCGGTCAGACCATCCTCGTCCGCCTCGACAACGGCGAACTCCAGTTCGTGGTCAAAGAAGCGGTGCTGGCCTGACCGCGCCGGTCAGCACGGGGAGGCCGCCTGGCTCCCAGGCGGCCTCGTTATTTTTGCCTCTCGGCCCGACCGGATGAGAGGTCGGTAGAAGAGTCCTGTCCTTCGCTCAGACGTCCCCGGCGAATGAGATACCGGATGAACTCGGCCCGACGGCGCTCCTCACGGGTCAGGGACACATGTTCCCCCGGCGCGTTCCAGCGCAGGCGGTAGATCTGGCGTCCGTCCGGGCCCTGTTCGGGCTCAAATCGCCCCGTGCGCATCCGCCACCTCCCCTCCACCCCGCTGAGGGTTGTTCGCGGTTCGGCTCGCGTTCTGTATATACCAGAGTGTCGGAGCGCGTGCAAGGCCGCCACAAGCTATGGTTCGCCTGCTCTCTTGCAGCGAAACCGGCCACCGACTATACTTGGGATGGAGGCCGTACAAGGGCGTACCCCCTCCGGGCAAGCAGACGCCGGGACGCCCTGCTGTACGGTTCTTCGTGCTTTACCATCATGTGATCGCGAAAGCGGGTATGGTGACGACGCTGCAGACACCCTCCTCCACGGCCGAACAGCGCGGGCTGGAGAGCCTGCTGGCCCAACTGAAAACGTATTTAAGCGAGCCTGAACTGGAGCAGGTGCAGCAGGCCTATGCCTTCGCCGCCCGGGCCCATCAGGGGCAGACCCGCTGCAGCGGCGAACCCTACGTCACCCACCCGCTGGCCACCGCCCTTATCCTGGCCGACCTGCGCCTGGACTGCGCGGCCATCGTCGCGGCCCTCCTCCACGACGTCCCTGAGGACACCGGCGTCCCGCTGAGCGAGATCCAGACCCGGTTCGGCGACGAAGTGGCCCGCCTGGTCGACGGGGTGACCAAACTCAGCCGTATCCACTGGCGGAGCCGGGAGGAGACCGGTCGCGGTCCCAGCAGCGACGAGGCGGCCCTGTGGGCCGAGAACGTCCGCAAGATGTTTCTGGCGATGGCCGAGGATATCCGGGTCATCCTCATCAAGCTGGCCGACCGCCTCCATAACATGCGGACGCTCCAGCACCTTCCTCCCGAGCGGCAGCGGCGGGTCGCCCAGGAGACGCTGGAGATCTACGCCCCGCTGGCCAGCCGGCTGGGCATCTGGCAGATCAAATGGGAACTGGAGGATCTGGCCTTCCGGTACCTGGAGCCGGAGAAGTACCGCGAGATCGCCCGGCTGCTGGCTACCCGACGGGTCACCCGCGAACGCTACATCGCCCAGGCCATCGCCATCCTCGACGCCGAGCTCAAACGGGCAGGCATCCAGGCGGAGATCTCCGGCCGGCCCAAGCACATCTACAGTATTTACCAGAAGATGCAGCGTCGGGGCGTGGACTTCAACCAGGTCTATGACCTGCTGGCCATTCGCGTCCTGGTGAACACGGTCCAGGACTGCTACAGCGCCCTGGGGGTGGTTCACGCCCTCTGGCACCCTATCCCGGGCCAGTTTGACGACTACATCGCCATGCCCAAGCAGAGCCTCTACCAGTCGCTCCACACCACGGTCATCGGTCCGGAGGGCAAGCCGCTCGAGGTCCAGATCCGCACCCACGAGATGCACCGGATCGCCGAGTACGGCGTGGCCGCCCACTGGCGCTATAAGGAGGGCGGCAAACGCGACGTCAAGTTCGAGCAGAAGATCGCCTGGCTCCGGCAGCTGCTCGACTGGCACAAGGAGATGGCCAGCAGCGCCCGCGAGTTCGTGGAGTCGCTCAAAACCGATATCTTCCAGGACCAGGTCTACGTCTTCACGCCCCGGGGGGAGATCCGTGAGCTGCCGGCCGGCGCAACCCCCATCGACTTCGCCTACCGCATCCACACCGAGGTCGGCCATCGCTGCATCGGCGCCAAGGTCAATGGCCGGCTGGTCTCGCTCGACTACCAGCTGAAGAACGGCGATATCGTCGAGATCATCACCGCCAAAGGCCCCAAGGGCCCCAGCCGTGACTGGCTCAACCCGAGCCTCGGTTATGTCAAGACCGCCCACGCCCGCGAGAAGATCCGCCAGTGGTTCAAGCGTCAGCAGCGTGAGGAGAACATCGCCCGTGGGCGCGAGCTCCTCGAGAAAGAACTGGCCCGCCTGGGGATCGACCAGGTCAAACTGGAGGACCTGGCCGCCCAGCACAGATTCGAGAAGGTCGACGACTTCCTAGCCGCCCTGGGGACCGGTGAGCTCTCCCCCCAGAGCGTGGCCCTGCGCCTGGTCGCTCCGCACTCCGTGGAGACCGCCACCGGCACCCACCCGCCCACCGCCACCGTCAGCGGCGATGGCACCGGCATCCAGGTCATGGGCGTCGGCGGCCTCTTCACCCGCCTGGCCAAATGCTGCCACCCGGTGCCCGGCGAACGCATCGTCGGCTACATCACCCGCGGGCGCGGGATCACCATCCACCGTGAGGACTGCCCGAACATCCTGGCCGGCGTCGAAAAAGAGCGCCTCGTTCCGGTGGACTGGGGCCGAACCCAGCAGGTCTACCCGGTGACGATCCGTATCGAGGCCTGGGACCGCGATGGCCTGCTGCGCGATGTGGCCGCCGTCGTGGCCGAGGACCGGATCAACATGACGGCGGTCAGCGCCGTCACCCACCCCGACCGCCGGGCGACCATCCGGGCTACCCTGGAGATCCCGGCCCTCGATACCCTGAGCCGCCTGATGGCCAAGCTGGAGAGCATCCGCTCGGTTATCCGGGTCGCCCGCGACGGCTGACCTCACTCGGCCAGCAGCTGGATGTTGGTCACGTAGCTCTCGAACTCCCAGCCGCTGGCCTCGATCTCCACCCAGAGCAGCACCGCCGGCCGGGGCGAGACCTTCTCCGGGTCGAACAGGTTCACGGTGAACGGCACCCACATCTGCGCCGGCACCGCCACCCCGTTGGTGGTCAGCCGGTTTTCCTCGTTCCGGAAGTAGAAGCCGCGCACCCAGGTCTGCTCGTTACTGGCGGCGTCACGGTAGCGCAGCCGGACCAGCAGCGGGTACTCTGAGCCCAACCAGCCACCGCCGGAGAGCGACTGGTGAGCTAATTTCAGGTCGAAACTGAGACGCAACACCTGGAAATCGGTCACATCGCGGTTGAGCGCCTGGTAGAGATACCCCTCGCCGTGCTTGTTCGAGCCGGTCCGGGCGAACCGCACTACCGTCCGGCCGTCTTCACCGCGCAGCTGAACGGTGGCCGCCACCCCGTCCTCCTCGTTGCGCGACCCGTACTGCCAGCCCTCCAACCCCCGGCTGAAGTCGCCGTTGACAATGAGATTCCGCAGGGCCGGCAGGGGAGCCGCCGGCGCCTGCCCCTCCGCCACCACCGTGCGCTCGTGCTGGAGGAGCTCGAGGGTGTGATCCTGGGCGGAGACGCTGGCCGAGCCGGCGCGGACGCTGATCTCGGTGATCCGCTCGTTCACCTCAATCCGGTAACTGCCCTCGCGGAGCAGAGCCGAGGCCTGCGGCGTCTGGACCTCGAAACGGCGCTCCTCGGTCACCGGCACCGCCACCTCGTAGCGCACCACCCCGCTGGCCTGGTAGAGCCGGAAGATCGTCTGCTGCTGGGTGAAGCGGCTCATGGCCAGCCGCTGGATGACCACCGTGCTCTCTGGCCAGAGGCGCAGATTGCTGCCATCGGGCAGCGCCAGCAGCGCCTGAGCGTCGGCGGTGGTCCGGACGCGCGCCCCTTCGCCGACCGCCGCCCCGCTCTGGGCGCTGATCTCCCGTCGCGCCCCCGGCTCCAGGAGCAGCACCGTGCCGCTGATGACCTCGAGGGTAGCCTGGCGAGCGCTCAGCGCCGAATGATAGTACCAGCGGACCGCGAGCGGTATGCCGAGGGCCAGCAGACAGAAGACCCCAAACGCGCTCAAAAGCACCGCCCAGGCCAGCCGCTCACGCCGGCGGATCGCCGTGGCCTGATCCATGGTGTCTCCTCCGGTCCGGGCCGACATTATACCAGAGATCCGGCCGACAGGCGTCCCGGCCACACGCTCTCCAGGACCCCCGGCACGGCCAGCCCGGCGGGCCTCGGCTGCCGGCGGCGCGGTCGCCGACAAGCTCTGCCCCGGCGAGGTCCCAGGCACCCGTCGCCGGGCTCCGCCCGGCCGCCCGCTCAGCCCGACGCCCCGAGCGCGCGCTGAAGGTCGGCCCGGAGCCGGGGCACCTGGGTGGCCAGCACCGCTCGGTCGGTCAGTGTCTCCCAGAGCGCTCCCACCCCGCCGTACTCCAGAGCCACAATGGACGGCCGGGACCAGGCGCCGGCCCGGATCCAGGCCAGCGCCCAGAGGACAAACGCCCAATCCGTCTCGGTCAGCGGGAGATGGTCCATCGGCTGACGGGTCCAGCGCTGAACGGTGGCCTCCTCCACCCCGGCCTGGCGCAGCGCCGCGGCGGCCTCCGTCCCCAGGTGCTGAATGCCGGTGAGATGCAGCTCACGGAGCCGCTCCACCGGCAGCCGGGCGAGGTAGTCCTGAACCGGCTCCCCCAGGTGCATGGCCGCCAGGCGGGCGTGGGAGAGGTCGAGCAGAAGGCCACACCCTGTCTCCCGGAGCAGCCGGCTCAGCGCCTCGGGGACGGCCCCGGCCACCGCCCGGGGCAGGTTCCGACCGGGCAGATTCTCCACGATCACCCGCTCGGCGCCGAAGCGAGCGACCACCCCGGCCAGATCCCTCAACCCGTTCGCCACCAGCCACTCCTCAACCGCCTCGGGCGGTTCGGCCACGGGCGGTGGCCGGAAGTGCAGGTTGATAAACGGGGTCGCGGTCTCCGCCAGCAGCCGCTCGATCCCGGCCCAGTCGGCCGGCTGACCGGTTTCGCTGTTGACGACCTGACCGGTCCCCTGGCCGATGACCAGGGGAAAGTGGATGTAGACGGGGCCCGAGCGCCGGGCCTCGACCACCAGGGCGGGCCAGGCCGGGCACTTGAGGAGATCCACCACGACCTGGCCGGCCGCCACCAGCTCGGCCAGCGCCCGCGAGTAGTTCACCGCCAGTCGCATTTCCTCGCCGCCTCGGAGAATCGGCCCGCTTCAGCGCTCCGGACCGGCCGGGACCACCAGCCGCACCGCGTGCAGATCCTTGTCGTCGCGCCAGCGGACCGGGCCGGGCTCCACGCGCGCCGGCTGCCCCCCGACCAGAAATTGCACGGTCTCCTGAGGGCGCATCCCCGGCAGTCGGGGTCCGGTCGTCTCTTCGCCGTAGACGCGCATGTAGCCGAAGAGTCCCTCATAGCGGACGACAAAGCAGCCGACCCGCTCGCCGCGCGGGCTGCGCGCCTCAACCACCGTGCCCACCGGCGCCGGCCGGTCCTCGACGGTGACCTGGCCATAGTAGTGGGTGAAGAAGGGCGTCGGGACCAGCCCAGCGCAGGGCCCGGCCTCCGCCGCCGGCCTGGCCACCGCCGGTGGCGGTGACGGCGACAGCCCGCGACAGGCCGCCAGCAGACCGAACGCGAGCAGGAGCCCGGCCAGTTCCCCCATACCATACCGCCCGCAGATCGCCATGGCAACCCCCATGGGGAGCGATAGCTGGGAGGATAGGCCAACGACGCCCCTCTGGCCAGGCGAAATCTCACAGCGCTCCCCTCTCGTGCGCCCCGATTTTTGGTCGACTGAAACAGAAGGACGATGCTCCCGCGCGCTGTGACCTTTGACCGCCGATCCCGGCTGGCGGCCTGGGCGGCTCCGGCCCTCTCCGACGAGATAGGCGGCTGCAGCCCCGCGTCCACCCTTTGCGCCCGAACCCTGGCGGCCCCGGCCGTGGCCCCGACGAGGCGGTCCACAGCGGCGATCAGCCGGCCCTGGACCCCCGGGAGCCCGCCCGGCCAGGCGGCGGTGCACGCTCTGCGCTTCCACGAGACGGCCGGCCAGCGGACCCAGGCCTGACGCCACGACCACCCGCCTGCCCGATCTTCCACCGCTCGACGACCGGGCCGAACCGCTAGTTGACCGGGTAGCGGATCAGATAGCCCAGGCAGAGGCCGCAGGAGCAGGGACCAAGAACCGGCCCGAAACGGCGACAGAGCCGGCAGCCGTAGTGCCGTAGATACAGCGCCAGATGACGCAGGGGGACTGGTCGCACGGGACACCTCCCAGACCGCCCCCTCACCGGCAACTCCCGGACCAGCCCACGGGAATCAGGAGACTGTCTGGTCGGCCGGCAAAGGAGGCAGGTCGGCCAGACTGCGCAGGCCAAAGGCCTCTAAGAAGGCCGGAGTGGTGCCAAAGAGGGCCGGCCGACCAGGAGCCTCCGCCTGGCCCACAACCGCGATCAGCCCCCGCGCCTCCAGCGTCTGGAGCACGTGGTCCACGCTGACCCCACGGATCGCCTCGATCTGGGCGCGGGTGATCGGCTGGCGGTAGGCGATGATGGCCAGCGTCTCCAGCGCCGGGGCCGAGAGACGGGGCGGGGGTGCCAGACCCAGCAGACGTTCGATATAGGGGGCGGCCGCCGGAACGGTCCGGAGAGCGACCGCGTCGCCCTGCCGCAGCAAACAGATCCCCCGGCCGTCGAGAGCGGCAGCCAGCGCGGCCAGCCCCTCCTCGACGGCCTCTACGGTGCACCCCAGAACCGCCGCCAGCTGCGCAATCCGGACCGGCTCCGACGAGACGAAGAGCAGGCTCTCCAGCAGAGCTGGAAGCGGCAGCGCGTCCGACGGGGTCGCCATCACCCGATCAGGCGATCCGGCGGAAAGCCCGGCTGGTGTAGCCGGTCACGTAGTCGGCGTACTGTCGCGAGAGGCGCTGCAGACGCTCGGCGACCTCCTGGTCCTGAGCGTCCGCGACCTCCAGCACCAGGCAGTAGCGGGGAGAGCCGTCGCGCGCCTCCAGCAGCTCGTACGAGACAACCCCCGGCATTGTCCGCAGAATCGGGCCGATCTCCATGGCCACCTCATCGCTGGAGGCGTAGGCGTCGAAGAAAACCAGCCGGCGCATGGCTTCCTCCTGGCAGTGAGAGACTAGCGCGAGGTCGGGGCCGGCACCTTGTAGACTGGCGTGCACCAGTGCCGATACCGGGGATGCCGACCGCGCACCACCTGGAAAAACAGCTCCTGGAGCCGGGCGGTGATCGGACCGATCGTCCCGCCACCCACCGGCCGCCGGTCGATCTCGATCACCGGCGAGATCTCGGCCGCCGTCCCGGTCAGAAAGCACTCGTCGGCGATGTAGAGCTCACTCCGGTCCACCTGGCGCTCGACGGTCGGGATGCCCAGCTCCTCCCGGGCCAGGGTGATGACCGTGGCCCGCGTGATCCCGGGCAGGATGTTCTCCGAGGCCGCCGGCGTGACCAGCACCCCGTCGATCACCAGAAAGATGTTCTCCCCGCTGCCCTCCGACACATGCCCTTCATGGGTGAGCATGATGGCCTCGTCGAACCCGTTCAGCTGGGCCTCGGTCTTGGCCAGGGCCGAGTTCACGTAGATGCCGGTGACCTTGGCCCGGGCCGGGATGGCGTTGTCGTCCACCCGCCGGTAGGAGGAGACGCAGCAGCGAACACCCTTCTCCATCGGCAGGTATTTGCCGAAAGGAGCGGTGAAGATGGCGAAACCGTCCTCCAGATCGTGCATGCGCACGCCGATGGCCTCGGAGGCTTTATAGGCGATCGGCCGGACGTAGACGTCCTCCCGGTGCCTGTTGCGACGGATGAGCTCAACGGTGATCTCGCAGAGCTCCTGCGGAGTGTGGGGCAGCTTGATCCCCAGGATCTTGCCCGAACGCTCCAAACGAAGGTAGTGGTCCAGCATCCGAAAGAGATAGATCTCTTCATCGTCAGGGTTCCAGTAGCCGCGGATGCCTTCAAAGCAGCCGGTCCCATAATGAAGGGCGTGGGTGCGGATACTGATCTTGGCCTCGGCAAGCGGCACAAAACGCCCTTCGAAGTAGGCGTACGCGGTCATTCCAGGAGCCTCCTCAGGTGCGCCGTTCCCGACAGGCCGTGCGGCCAGGCGTTGTGGCAGAGATTATAGCACCGACCATGGCCGCTGTGTAGACGCCCGATCCACCGACCCCTCTGGACGAGGATTCGCCGCCACCGCCCCGACCCAGCGGAATCCGGGCTCCCGCCGCGCGATCGCCCGTCCCGAGGCGAGGGGAGCCCTTGCCACCCGGCTGTCCAGCGGCTACGATGGGAGGAGAGTTCGCCAGAGGAGGAGGCTGATGCTGGAGTTCCTGACCTGGCTGGGCCACGCCGCCTTCCGGCTGACGGCCGACGCAACGGTTATCTACATCGACCCCTTCCAGATCCAGCGCCGGGAGACGGCCGACCTCATTCTCATCACCCACGACCATTTCGACCACTGCTCGCCCGACGACATCGCCCGGCTGCGCGGACCGGCCACCACCATCGTCGCCCCACCCGCGGCCGCCCAGAAGATCGGCGGGCCGGTGACCACCATCAAACCAGGCGACCGGCTGACCCTCAAGGGCATTCCCCTCGAGGCGGTCCCGGCCTACAACCTCACCAAATTCCGGGCCCCCGGCCAGCCGTTCCACCCGCGCGCGGCCGGCGGCGTCGGCTATATCCTGACGGTGGCCGGCCAGCGGGTCTACCACGCCGGCGACACCGACCCGGTCCCGGAGATCCTCGGGCTCCAGGTCGACGTCGCTCTGCTGCCGGTGAGCGGGGTCTACGTGATGACGGCCGAGGAGGCGGCCGATCTGGCCAACCAACTCCGGCCGAAGGTGGCCGTGCCGATGCACTACGGGGCGATCGTCGGCTCCGAGGCCGACGCCCGCCGCTTCCAGCAGCTGGCCCGGGTGCCGGTCCAGATCCTCCCCCGCCAGGCGTAACCCCCGCGCCCGGCGGCCGCGCCCGTGTCACCGGGCGGTTAATAAAAGAGCTGCGCCAGCTCGTAGAGTTCCAGGTCGACGGTCTTGGTCCGGGCGACCGCGTCGGCGAGTTTGACCGGCACGATCTTCGAGCCCTGCAGGCCGGGCATATAGCCGAAGCGGCCCTCTTTGATATAGTCGACGGCGGCGACGCCGGTCCGGGTGGCCAGGATGCGGTCGAAGAGGACCGGCGACCCGCCGCGCTGGAGATGGCCCAGCACCGTCACCCGCGTCTCGAAACCGGTGCGGCGCTCGATCTCTCGCCCGACGATCTCCCCGATGTTGCGCCGGTCAAGCCGGACGTGGCCGAAGGCGTCGCGCTCGCCGACCTCCGGCACCTCGACATCGGTGACCACCGCCCCCTCGGCCACCACGATGATGCTGAAGTCCTTGCCCATCTGGCGCCGCCGCTCCAGGTGCTCACAGACCCGGGCGATCGAGGTGGGCACCTCCGGGATGAGAATGAAGTCGGCGCCACCGGCCAGCCCCCCGACCACCGCCACCCAGCCGGCATCGCGCCCCATCACCTCGCAGACGATCACCCGGTGGTGGGAACTGGCCGTCGTGTGGAGCTTGTCCAGAGCGTCGGCCACGATGGAGACCGCCGAGTGGAAGCCGATCGTGTAGTCGGTGCCCATCAGATCGTTGTCCATCGTCTTGGGCACCCCGACGACCTTGACGCCGTCCTCATAGAGCCGGGCGGCCACACTGAGGGTGTCGTCGCCGCCGATGGCCACCAGCGCGTCCAGGCCGAACTTCTCGATGTTGCGCATGACCTGGCGCATGTGCTCCGGGTTCTTCAGCGGGTTGGTCCGCGACGTCCCCAGAATCGTCCCCCCCAGCGGGAGGATTCCGGAGACGCTGCGCAGGGTCAACGGCTCGACGCTTCCCTCTCCCAGGAGACCAGCCCAGCCGTTGTGGATCCCGGTCACGCTCCATCCGTAGTAGTGCGCGCGTCGCACCACCGCCCGGATCGCCGCGTTCAGCCCCGGGCAGTCACCACCACCAGTCAAGACCCCAATGTTCACTGGCCCCCTCCTCCGCTCCGCACGGGCGCACCGCCTGTCCGCGGCGCCACATCAGCACCACGGCTGCTATAATCGCCTTTCAAGGATACCTCCGTCACGGTATCCGCAAAAATATTAGGTGGCGACGGGTGGAAAGTCAAGGCGACCCGGTTGAGGCCCCGGAGAGCGCCCTGGTCGCAGCGGCCCGCCAGGGAGAAGCCGCCGCCTTCAGCGCCCTGGTCGCCCGTTACCAGACCCCGGTCTACAACCTGGCCTACCGGATGCTGGGCGACCCCGACGAGGCGGCCGACGCGACCCAGGAGGCCTTCCTGCGCGCCTATCAGGCCCTCGGACAGTACCGCGGGGGACCCTTCCGGGCCTGGCTGCTGCGCATCGCCGCCAACGCCTGCTACGACAGCCTGCGGCGGCGACAGCGCCGCCCCACCGCCTCGCTCGACCGCCTGCCCCATGAACAGGTCGCCGGCGCTCAGGTCAGCCCCGACCCGGAGGAGGTGGTCCTGCAGCGCGAACACCAGGCCCTTATCCAGCGGTGTCTGCTGGCTCTGCCGCCGGATCAGCGCCTGGTGGTGGTCCTGGCCGATATCCAGGGGCTCAGCTACGAGGAGATCGCCGTCGTCACCCGCTCCCCCCTGGGGACCGTCCGGTCGCGCCTGAGCCGTGGCCGCGCCCGGCTGCGCGACCTGCTCCGGGCCCAGCCGGAACTTTCCCCGCTCTTTCAGCGTCCCAAAGACAGATCGCTCCCCCCGTGAGGTGGCCGGATGACCTGGTGGCGCCGACTGTTCCGAGACTGTTCGCCGACCTGCGCCGAGATCCGCCCGCTCCTCTCCGCCTTCCTGGACGACCAGGTGACCCCGGCGGAACGGGCGCGGGTGACCGCCCACCTGACCGGCTGCCCGCGCTGCCAGGAGGACCTGGCCACCCTCCGGGCGACGGTGACGGCCCTCCGCGCTCTGCCGACCATCCCGGTCCCACCGGCCCTGGCCCGGAGGCTGGCCCAGACCCGCCCGGCCCCACCGGCCCGGCCGCTGGTCCCGGCCCTCCAGCGGGCCAGCCTGGCCACAGCGGCCCTGACGGTCCTGCTGCTCCTGGCCAACGGTCTGCTCAGCCCCGGGCCGGCGGCCACCGACCTGGCCCGGCCGG
>CACRXC010000200.1_pt1 | contig 11657 bp, 5 predicted proteins | sample 5377091 | NCBI WGS metagenome assembly CACRXC01 (sample SAMEA6061845, study PRJEB28556) | metagenome | reverse complement strand
GACGGTTGAGGAGACGATTGCCATTCTGCGCGGCATCAAGGAGCGCTACGAGCAGCACCACAAGCTGGAGATTACCGATGAGGCCCTGAAGGCGGCGGCGGAACTGGCGGCCCGCTACATCCCGGACCGCCATCTCCCCGACAAGGCCATCGACCTCATCGACGAGGCCGCCTCCCGCGTCCGCCTGCAGCAGTCGGCCACGCCGGGCCCGCTCAAAGAGGCCATCCGGCGTCTGGAGGCCATCCAGCGCGAGAAGGAGGCCGCCATCACCGCTCAGAACTACGAGCGAGCGGCCGAACTGCGCGACCAGGAGATGAAGCTGCGGCAGCAGATCGAGCAGATCGAGGCCGGTCTCGTGACCGAGGCCGAGTCGGCGCCCAAGCCGCGGGTGCTGCCGGAGCACATTGCGGAAGTGGTGTCGATGTGGACGGGGATTCCGGTGACGCGGCTGGCCCAGGAGGAGACGGAGAAGCTCTTGCGGATGGAGGAGGCGCTGCGGCAGCGGGTGGTGGGCCAGGAGGAGGCGATTGTGACCATCGCCCGGGCGGTGCGGCGGGCCCGGGCCGGGCTCAAGGACCCGCGCCGGCCGATTGGCAGTTTCATCTTCCTGGGGCCGACCGGGGTGGGCAAGACCGAGCTGGCGCGGGCGCTGGCGGAGTTTCTGTTCGGCTCCGAGGACCAGATGATCAAACTCGATATGTCGGAGTTTATGGAGCGGCACAATGTGGCCCGGCTGGTGGGCGCCCCGCCCGGCTACATCGGCTACGAGGAAGGCGGGCAGTTGACCGAGGCGGTGCGGCGCAAGTCGTACTCGGTGGTGCTGCTGGACGAAATCGAGAAGGCCCATCCGGAGGTGTTCAACATCCTGCTGCAGATTCTGGAGGATGGGCGGCTGACCGATGCCAAGGGGCGGAAGGTGGACTTCCGCAACACGATTATCATTATGACCTCGAATGTGGGGTCGGACCTGCTGCGGCGGGAGACGCGGCTGGGCTTTGCCCCGCAGGGGGAGGCGGCCCGGACGGCCGAGGAGGAGTATCAGAAGCTCAAGGAGAAGGTCTTAGGCGAACTGAAGAAGACCTTCCGGCCGGAGTTTCTGAACCGCATCGACGCGGTGGTGGTCTTCCGCCAGCTGACCCGCGAGCAGATTCGCCAGATCGTCGACCTGATGCTCAAGCGCGTCCAGGAGCGGCTCAAGGAGCACGATCTGGTGCTGGAGCTGACCGAGGAGGCGAAGGACTATCTGGCGGAGAAGGGGTGGGACCCGGTGTTTGGGGCCCGGCCGCTGCGGCGGACGATTCAGACGCTGGTGGAGGACCCGCTGGCCGAGGGGCTGCTGGCTGGCCGCTTCAAGTCCGGTCAGACCATCCTCGTCCGCCTCGACAACGGCGAACTCCGCCTGGAGGCCGAGGATCTGGTCACCGTCTCCTGACCCTCTCGAGCGATCGCACCGACCGGGGAGAAGAATCTCTCCCCGGTCTTTTTTCTTGCGCCGACCGCCGGTTTCGGGTATAGTCAGGGCCGAACAGATATTCGGGTCGGGCGATGAGCAAGCAGCGCCAGCGGACGGTCTTTGTCTGTCAGCAGTGTGGAAGTCAGAGTGCGCGCTGGCTGGGGCGCTGCCCGGAGTGCGGCGAGTGGAACAGCCTGGTCGAGACCGCCGAGACCCCCGCGCCCAGCACCCGGTCGTGGGGGGTCCCGCGGAGCGCCCCGGTGCCACTGGCGGCTCTGCGCAGCGCCCCCGTCGAGCGCTGGCCCACTCCCCTGGGCGAGTTCAACCGCGTGCTGGGCGGCGGGGTCGTCCCCGGCGCCCTGGTGCTGGTCGGCGGCGACCCGGGGATCGGTAAATCCACCCTCCTCCTGCAGGTGGCGGCCGGGGTCGCCCGCGAGCGCGGGCCGGTCCTCTACGTCTCCGGCGAGGAATCGGTCGAGCAGATCAAACTGCGAGCCGACCGGCTGGGGCTCCAGTCCGACCGCCTCTTCCTGCTGGCCGAGACCAATCTGGACCAGGTGCTGGAGCACCTGACCGCTCTCCAGCCGCGCCTGGCCGTCATCGACTCGATCCAGACGATGTACCTGGAGGCCCTGCCAGCGGCTGCCGGCAGCGTCTCCCAGGTCCGCGAGTGCGCCATGGCTCTTCTACGGGTGGCCAAGACCACCGGCATCCCGGTCTTTCTGGTCGGCCACGTGACCAAAGAGGGAGCCATCGCCGGCCCCCGCGTCCTGGAGCACATCGTCGACACTGTGCTGTATCTCGAGGGCGAGCGGTTCCACGCCTTCCGGCTGCTGCGGGCGGTCAAGAACCGCTTCGGTTCGACCAATGAAATCGGCGTCTTTGAGATGCAGAGCCAGGGACTGTGCGAGGTGGCCGATCCTTCGGGCGTCTTTCTGAGCGAACGCCCGGCGGCCGTCTGCGGCTCGGCCATCGCGGTGACGCTGGAGGGCACCCGCCCCCTGCTGATCGAGGTCCAGGCGCTCACCGCCACCACCGGGCTGGCCATCCCCCGCCGCACGGCCACCGGCATCGACACCGGCCGCCTGCTCCTCATCACCGCCGTGCTGACCAAGCGGGTCGGGCTGAACCTGAGCAACCAGGACATCTACGTCAACGTCGTTGGCGGTCTCTCCATCGACGAGCCGGCCGTCGACCTGGCGGTGGGCGTGGCCATCGCCTCCAGCTTCCGCGACCGGCCGGTGGCCGCCGACACGGTCCTGGTGGGCGAGGTGGGGCTCTCGGGCGAACTGCGTCGGGTCACTCAGGTCGAACGCCGGCTGGCCGAGGCGGCCAAACTGGGCTTCCGGCGCTGCGTCCTGCCGGCCCAGACTGTCACCCCGACACTCCGGGCCGCCGTCTCTCTCGATCTCCTGCCCGCTCGCACCCTGGCCGAGGCGCTCGACCTGGCCACCGTCTAGCCGGCCAGCGGTCTCCTCCCACCCCTTCCCGAGCCCGGTCGACGGATCAGGCCACCAGCGGCAGGTTCGGGTCCACGTCCAGCTCGAGGCCGGCCCGCTCTCCCCGCTGAAGGCGGAAGTAGCCGGCCGCCGCGATCATGGCGGCGTTATCGGTGCAGAGGCTGAGAGGCGGGACCACCACGGGCACCGGCACCCGCTCGGCCATCCAGCGGCGCAGGAGCCGGTTGGCCGCCACCCCGCCGGCCAGAAGCACCTGGCGGGCCCCGTAGGCCAAGGCCGCCCGTCGGGTTTTCTCGACCAGCACCTCGACCACCGCCTCCTGGAAGCTGGCGGCCAGATCGGCCACGGTGACCGTGGCGCCGGGCTCGTGGGGACGCAGGGTCTCCACCGCCCGCAGGACGGCCGTCTTCAGCCCACTGAAACTGAAATCGTAGGTCTCGCCCAGCCAGGCCCGGGGCAGAGGATAGCGGCCGGGATCGCCGTTCTCAGCGGCCTGCTGGATGGCCGGTCCTCCTGGATAGCCCAGACCCAGAATGCGGGCGACCTTGTCGAAGGCCTCGCCGGCCGCATCATCACGGGTCCGACCCAGCCGCTCGTACTGACCGTGGTCGCGCATGAGGATAAGATCGGTGTGGCCGCCCGAGACAATGAGGCAGACGACCGGGAAGGTGATCTCGGCCCCGGTCAGCCAGTTGGCGTAGATGTGCCCCTCCAGATGGTTCACGCCGACCAGGGGAAGATCACGGGCGAAGGCGATGGCCTTGGCGGCGTTTACCCCGACCAGGAGCGAGCCGGCCAGGCCCGGCCCCTGGGTCACGGCCACGGCGTCGAGGTCGGCCCAGCCCAGACCGGCATCGGCCAGCGCCCGCTCCAGCACCGGGACGATCCAGAGGACGTGCTGGCGCGAGGCCACCTCGGGCACCACCCCACCATAGGCGGCGTGCATCTCGGCCTGCGAGGCCACAATATTGGAACGCAGCTGGCGACCATCAGTCACAACCGCGGCCGCCGTCTCATCGCACGAGGTCTCGATTCCGAGAACGTTCATTCCGGTGTCACCTTCTGCCAACTCAAGCCCTGGTCCTGGCTCCGGTAGAGGAGGCCGAGGGCGACGGCGTAGACCGTGCCGGGCGGCGTGGGGTCGATGGCCACCGCCTCGACCAGGCGGTGAGGCAGGCCAGGGCCGGTCAGCTGCCAGGTCCGGCCCTCGTCGGTCGAGCGGAAGACCCCCTCGGGCGTGGCGGCGAAGACCAGCCGTGGGTCCTGGGGAGAGACGCTCAGCGCCAGGACGCGGGGCCCCTGGAGGCCGGTCCCAACCGGGCTCCAGAGGAGCCCACCGTCGGTCGAGCGCAGCACGCGCAGGCGCTCCGTCCCCAGATACAGGGTATCGGGCCGGCCGGGGACGCCGACCAGGGCCGTCACCTCGGTGTTGGGGAGGGGTGGGCCGACCCGTTCCCAGGACCGGCCACCATCGCGGCTGCGGTAGACCCCCTGCCCGGCGATATAGGCGGTCAGACGCTGGGGATCGTCTGGCGTCAGGGCCAGCCCCTGGACGGCCCCCTGGGCGGGCAGCCGCTCGCTGAGATCGGTCCAGGTCTGGCCACCGTCGCCGCTCTGTTTGAGGAAGCCCGGGCCCGCTGCCAGGAGAAGGCCGGTGGCGGGGTCGAGCGCCAGAGCGCGAACATCGCCCACCGGACCGCCGGGCTCCCACTGCCGGCCCAGATCGCGGGTCCGGTAGAGCCCTCGGTGGGTGGCCAGCCAGAACTGGGGTGGATCACCGGGCCAGACGGCCAGGGCGTGGACGTGCTCGATGCCGGCGAGACCCCGGTCGGTGGCGCGGGGGCGAGTAACCAGGACGAGCCCGCCCACGAGCAGGAGAGCGACGGCCAGGCCCAGGAGGAGCGAGGCCCACCATGGCCAGGCGGCCAGCCGGTCGAGCGGCGAGTGTGGCCGGCGGAGGGGTGAGCGGCTGGTCGTCGAGCGTTTCATCGCGAATGAGGTTATATGAGGGCAGGGGCAAAGGCGTCAAGGCGGCGACGCGCCCGGTGGGCGGGCGCGTGGTGGGAGGACGGGCGCGTCAGGGCGGGCCGGGGCCAAGCGCTCGGCCATTAGGAGGGGTCAGCTGCAGTCGTTGCCGACTGTCGACCTCCCCCCTATCAACCAGGTCGTCTCCCTGGGGCCTTAGCCCTGTGGGCCGGAGGCCTCGTGTTGGGGCGGGCTTCGCACTTAGATGCGTTCAGCGCTTATCCCTGAGGAACGTTGGTTACCCGGCGATGCGACGGGCATCACAACCGGTACGCCGGCGGTTCCCCCACCCCGGTCCTCTCGTACTGGGGGCAGCACCCCGCAAGCCTCCTCACCCCCGCACCGGATAAAGATTCGACCTGGCTCACGCCGGTCTAAGTCCAGCTCACATGCCTCTTTCATGGGTGAACACCCCAACCCTTGGGACCGGCTTCAGCCCCAGGATGAGGCGAGCCGACATCGGAGGATCGAACCGCGCCGTCGATGGGGTCTCTCGGGCGCGACTGACCTCTTATCCCCGGGGAACTTTGACCCGATGCCGCCAGGGGCCACCTACGTGGACCCCCAAGCTTCACTAGGCCCGCCTTTCGGCCCTGCTCGGGCGGTCGCCCTCACAGTCAGGCCCCCTTGGACTATTAGCCCTTGCACGCTCCCCACGGTTTCCATCCGTGTTGAGGGGACCTTTGGACGCCTCCGGTACATTTTCGGAGGCAGCCGCTCCAGCTAAACTGGCCACCTGGCACGGTCCCCGGCCGTCCACCGGCCGGGTGAGGGCGCGTGGGCCCCATACCAGGCTCCAGTAAAGTCCCACGGGGTCTTGGTGTCCGGGTGCGGGTCCCCCGCATTTTCACGGGGCCTTTAGTTTCGCCGAGGGCCTCGCTGAGACAGTGCCGGGGTCGTTCAGCCGTTCGTTCACGGCGGTATTTAGCCGCCAAGGCATTTCGCTACCTTCCGGTGGTCATGGTTACCACCGCAGCTACACCGGGGTTTCGGGGTCAACCCGACGCTCATGGTCGAGCCGACCGGCCTTAGGTCCCGGCGCTGAGCAGGCGGCAGCCCCTATACAGCGCCTTACGGCTTGAGCAGGGACCGGTGTTTTTTGTAAACAGACGCCCCGGCGCGTTCACTGCGGCCGCCGGCGGCCCGTCGCCGACCGGGATCGAGCCGGCCGACGACCGACCGCCACGGCAGCCCCCACCCGCAGGTCGGGGGCACTCTTGCCGAGTTCCTTAGCGAGGTGTCGCTCGGCTACCTGTGGGCACTCGCCCTCGCCCACCTGTGTCGGTTTGCGGTACGGACACCCCGTCCGCTGCCGCCACGGCTTTTCTCGGCGCCCTCCCCAGACGGATCGCCTGAGGGCTCTTCTCCGGGCCCGGCCAGACCGTGGCCAGGTCGAAGAACGTGGACGACCAGTCCCACGCCCATCCAGGGAGCACGCGTCACCGGAGCGGTCTGACCGCGTTTCCGCGGTCGCGCAGACGGGGTGGCGCCGGAATATCAACCGGCTCCCCATCGCCTACGCCTTTCGGCCTCAGCTTAGGCCCGGCTAACCCCGCGCTGATGCACAGAGCGCGGGAAACCTCGGGCTTCCGGTAGGCGGGTTTCTCACCCACCATACTCGCTACTCGTGCCGGCATTCGCACTGGGGCCACGCTCCAGGGCGCCTGCCGACGCCCCTTCATCGCTGGCCTCACGCTCCCCTACCGCCCGGTCGGTGGACCGGGCCCACGGCTTCGGTACCGGGCCTAGACCCGTCCATCTTCGGCGCCGGCCCGCTCGGCCAGTGAGCTTGCACGCACTCTTTGGTGGCTGGCTGCTTTTAAGCCCACCACCTGGCTGTCTGCGCAGGCCGACCTCCTTTGACTGTCACTGAGCCCGGATTGAGGGACCTTAGCCGGTGGTCTGGGCTGTTCCCCTCTCGACGACGGAGCTTATCCCCGCCGTCTCACTCCCGGGCTGCGGCCCCGGTGTTCGCAAGTTCGCCGGGGCGAGGGCGCACCCCCGCCCCGGCGGCGGCTCTACCGCCGGGGTCGACCGCCCGAGGCTGCACTGAGATGCATTTCGGGGAGAACGCGCTATCCCCGGGCTTGATTGGCGTATCACCGCTACCCACAGCTCATCCGAAGGCTTTGCACTGCCCACCGGTTCGGGCCTCCCGCTGATCCCAGCGTTCACCCTGGCCATGGGTCGCTCGCCCGGATTCACGTCCGATCCCCGCGACTGGCGCCCTCTTCGGACTCGCTTTCGCTACGGCTCCGGGGCTGACCCCCTTAACCTCGCCACGGAGACCGACTCGCCGGCTCATTCTACAAGACGCACGCCATCAGGGGCCCGTGGCCCCCTCTGACCACCTGTCGGCGCACGGTTTCAGGCTCTCTTTCACTCCCCTTCCGGGGTTCTTTTCACCGGTCCCTCACGGTACTGGTCCACTATCGGTGGAGGGGGTATTTAGCCTTGGAGGGTAGTCCCCCCAGCTTCCCACGGCGTGACCGTGCTCCGTGGTACTCGCGCACCCGGCCACGCGCGCTCCCCTTTCGCCTACGGGGCTTTCACCCTCTCTGGCCGCCGGTCCCACGGCTGTTCGGCTAGGGATGAGCCACGACGTGTGGGGTCGCCCCCGGCCGGGCCGCACAACCCCGACCCCCCGCCAGGGGTGGCCGGTTTGGGCTGTTCCCCGTTCGCTCGCCACTACTGAGGGAATCCCGTTTGGTTTCTGCTCCTCGGGGTACTGAGATGTTTCCCTTCCCCCGGTTCCCGTCCCCGGTGGCCACCGGGGACGCCCGGCGTTGCCGCCGGGCGGGTTACCCCATTCGGAGATCGCCGGATCACCGCGTGCAGGGCCGCTCCCCGGCGCGTTTCGCCGCCCGCCGCGTCCTTCGTCGGCCCCCTCAACCCCCAGGCATCCACCGTGCGCCTTGGTGAGCTTGGCACCGAGTGCCCGCTCCTGACTCGCCCGTCTGCAGTTGTCAAGGTGCACCCCGCCGGCCGGTCCACCTCCCGGCCAGCAGAGGAGTGGTCGGAAGCGCCCGCGCCCGATGGGCCTGTGCGGGGTCTCCCCCGCCTTTTTCCCTCCAGGGAGGTTCAGCCGCACGTTCCCGTACGGCTACTTTGCTACGCCTTCGTCCCGGTTCCCGAGCGTCTCCTGAGCCAGCCGGCCTTCCGATCCACCCGTGCCCGGGACGTGGCGTGCGATCTGTGTAGGGCCCGAGAACGTATTCACCGCCGTATCGCTGACCGGCGGTTACTAGCGGGTCCGGCTTCACGGAGTCGGGTTGCAGACTCCGATCGGAACCGAGGGAGGGTTTCAGGGATTCGCTCCCCCTCGCGGGGTGGCCGCCCGCTGTCCCCCCCACTGTAGCATGTGTGTGGCCCAGGGCATCAGGGCCACGCTGACTTGACGTCGTCCCCGCCTTCCTCCGGGTCACCCCGGCAGTCCCGCTAGAGAGCCCGGGGGGTCCCCCGGGGCGGGGGACCCCCCGGGCAACTAGCGGCGAGGGTTGCGCTCGTTTGAGGACTGAACCCCACACCTCACGGCACGAGCTGACGACAGCCGTGCAGCACCTGTGTCGGCTCCCGAGGCCCCGACCACAGAGGCTCTCTGGCCAGAGAGCATCAGGTCGGCTGACCTTTCGGCCGCCTACCACCGACAGTCAAGCCCTGGTAAGGTTCTCCGGTCTGCATCGGATTAAACCACATGCTCCCCCGCTTGTGCGGGCCCACGCCAATTCCTTTGGCTTTCAGCCTTGCGGCCGTAGTCACCAGGCGGGGTACTTGTCGCGTTGGCTGCGCCCCCGGGCCGGGCCCGAGGGCTAGTACCCACCGTTGACTGCGTGGACTACCCGGGTATCTAATCCGGTTCGCTCCCCACGCCTTCGCGCCTCAGCGTCGGGCCCGGCCCAGGAGACTGCCTTCGCCGCTCGGCGTTCCTCCCGATCTCATCGGATTTCACCCCTCCACCGGGAATTCCGTCTCCCTCTACCGGCCCCAAGCCGGAGGGTCTCCCCCGCTGCGCCCGGTTGAGCCGGGCGATTTCACGGGGGACTCCCCCGGCCGCCTACACGCCCTTTACGCCCAATAACTTGGGGCAACGGTCGCCCTCCGCGTGTCGCCGCGGCTGCTGGCACGCGGTTGGCCAGGACTTCCTGGGGTCAGATACCGTCCGGCGTCGTCTCCGACCGACAGGGGTTTACAGGCCGCAGCCCTTCCTCCCCCACGCGGCGTCGCTGGGTCACGCTTGCGCGCATTGCCCAAGATTCCCCACTGCTGCCCCCACGGTGGGACTGATGACCCCCGGTGGGGACCGGCCCGTGTCTCAGTGCCGGTCTGGCTGGCCGTCCTCCCAGACCAGCGACCCGTCATCGGCTTGGTGGGCCATTACCCCACCAACAACCTGATAGGCCGCGCGCCCCTCCGCAAAGGCCTTCCGGCTTTCCTCCCGGCGCCGCAGCGCCGGGAGCACATGCGGGATTATCCCTCCTTTTGGGAGAGGTATCCCGCCCTTGCGGGCAGGTCACGCACGTGTTACGCAGCCGTCTGCCACTCCCCCGGGGGGCAGACCCCCGGGGGCGTCCGACTTGCATGTGTTAGGCACGCCGCTACCGTTCGCCCCGGGCCAGGATCAAGCCCGCTGCTGTCGCTTCGCTGGCGCGGGCTCCGCCAGCCTTCGCCAGCCCTTCCGACCACTCTTCTGCTGTCAGGGTTCAGGGGACCGCCCCACCGGGGCTCCCATCAGACGGTGCCAGCAAGATGAATGCCAACCACTCCGGCCAGAGGCTGAGACACGGCCCCCTCTCGCCCTCAGACGCGATCCGCCCGCCGGGCAACCACCCTCCACCCGGCCATACCGCCCGGGGAACAGGGCGGCCAGGCCAGGGCCCTGGCACGCCCCTTGCTGCCCTGGTCCGGTGCAGCCACCCCTCGACGGGAGAGGGAGCGATGACCTCAATCCGCGACCAGGAGATCGCCGGCCGCATCCTCCACGCCCTGACCCTCGACCCACGGGTCCACGCCGCCGACCGGATTCTGGTCCGGGTGGAGAGCGGCGTCGTCACGCTGACCGGCACTCTCCACTCGGCGACCGAAAAAGCGGTGGCCGGCGAGATCGCCGCCCGCGTCCCCGGCGTCCGAACGGTCGAGAACGCCATCACCATAGCCGGTCCCCCCTACCGTGAGAGCGACGAACTGGCCCACGCCGTCGAACAGGCGCTGGCGGCCGCCGGCTTCGACCTCAGCCGCCTCGGCGTCCGGGTTGTCGGCCGACGGGTCACCCTGGTTGGCTGGCTGCCCGACTGGGACAGCCTGAAACGGGCCCTGGAAGTGGCCGGCAGCGTCTTCGGGGTCCGCGAGGTCCGCAGCGACGTGGCCCTGGGGGAGGTCGCGCCGGAGGTCGCCCGTGAGCTCCTCGCCCCCATCGAGACCACCGGGGCTGGTGCAGTGGACGCCGCCCTCCTCAAAAGCCGGGTGCTGGAGGCCATCGGCGACGCCGGCATCGTCCTCTTCGAGCCACGGGTCCAGGTCGTCGACCGCACTGTCTACCTCGAGGGCCACGTGCGGACCGAGGCCGAGCGCCAGCGGGCCGAGCAGATCGCCCGTCAGGTGGACGGCGTCCGCCGGGTGATCAATCGCCTGATCGTCGAACTGGAGGCCACCAGCACCGATCCCGATGAACTGCTGGCGGTGCAGGTGCTGGAGGCCCTGCGCCGGAGCGGCCAGGCCAGCCCCACCGCCGTCCACGTCAACGCCGTTCGCGGCACCGTCTATCTGCACGGCGAGGTGGACAGCCTGGAGCAGAGCCTGGCTGCCGAGCGGATCGCCCGGCAGGTCCCCGGCGTGGTGGACGTGGTCAACAATCTGCTGGTGGCCACCCGCACCGCCACCCGCTCTGAGGACAAGGGGCTGGTCCGCCGGCTCCGCCAGCGGAGGTGAGCCTGATGAGCGGCCAGGATGCGGCTCTCGAGAAAGCGGTCAAAGTGGCCCTCGAATTCCATCCCCGGATCAGTCTGGCGGCCGTCCAGATCGAGGTCGCCCGGGTCAACGGAGCGACCGTGCTGCGCGGCGAGGTCAACACACTGGCCGAGAAGCGTCTGGCGGGCCTGGTCGCAGCTCAGGTGCCGGGAGCGGCCCCGGTCCGCAACCTCCTGCGCCTGCGGGCGGTCCAGCCGATGCGCGACAGCGCAATCCAGGCCCGGCTCTGGGAGGAACTGGCCGACGACCCCAATATCGACGAGACTCTGCTCGAAATCGCAGTGCGACAGCGAGTGGTCTTCCTGCGCGGCTACGCGCCCTCGCTGGTGCGCAAGCGGCTCATCGGGGCCATGGCCTGGTGGGTGCCGGGGGTGGGCGATGTGCACAATGACATTGAAGTGGTCCCACCGGAACCTGACAGCGACGAGCAGATCGCCGAAGCCATCCAGATCATTCTCGACAAAGACCCGCTGGTCGACGAGAGCGAGATCCTGGTCATCGTCCGCGACCGGCGGGTACGGCTTCACGGAGCGGTGGACGGCGAGCCGGAAAAGAACGCCGCCGAGTTCGACTGCTGGACCATCGAGGAGGTCGTGGACGTGATAAACGATCTGGAGATCGTGCCCGGCCAGATCCCGGCCCATCGCCACGAGTTCGCCTGAGGCGCATGATGTGGGTTCATTGTTCAGACCAGGCGGAGGCGCAGAAGAGTATGGGCCAGGATCGTCGCGGCCGTGCGGGTGAGCAAGCCCCAG
>CACRXC010000197.1_pt1 | contig 11906 bp, 9 predicted proteins | sample 5377091 | NCBI WGS metagenome assembly CACRXC01 (sample SAMEA6061845, study PRJEB28556) | metagenome | reverse complement strand
GACCTCTTCACGGTCACACCCACAGGTGCCTCGCTCCACACGCATCACCTCCCACGCCCAGCATACCACGAAAGAAATATAAAGGGAACTGTAATACTAAACCCGGCGCTGACAATATAAAGGGAACTGTAATATTAAAAGGGCATCTGTTTGCGAGGGCGCTGCGAATATTCGTTATTCATTCTTGCCAAGGATGCTCCAATAAGGAGTGCTGGCACGAGTATTGCGTATGGATATACCACCACATTATCGGTAAATGCTATGAATAGGAAGCACAATATGGAAATAATCGCTGATAAGTGCGTAAATCTCAGGAAATACCCGCCAGGTTCTAGCTTGTAAAGACGGATTGCCCTGTTTAGGAGCAGTAATTTTCCAAAAATCCAAAGTGATAATCCGATGGCTCCGGTATCGTGCAGAAGTCTTAGATAGTCATTATGTGGGTGCTCAATTCCGAAAGACTCAACAAGGATTCGCTGGGATGATCCCACTCCTTTACCGATTAACGGCGATTCGTTGTATGATTGGATAATTACTGTCCAGAAAGCAATCCTTCCCATAGTATTAATTTGAATTTGACCAACTTGCAGCGATAAATCTCCGCTAAAGAACCTCTCGTGTAATGGGTCCCATGTGATTGAGATGCCCAGAAAAGAGGTCCACAGGACGATAACTATGAGTAGTTTGACAAATGAAGTTATGTTTGGCCTCTTGGGAAGTAGAGTATAAAATATAACCAAACTCGACCAAACAAAAGCTGTTCTCGAGAGACTAGAGAGAGTTATAAGATAGTGAAAAAGCATCGGAAGGAGATCGATTTTAGCGCCAAATCGGTAGCGTGATGCATGTAGTGATAGTGCACTTGCAGAAATAATGCCCATGGTTCTAGATCCTATTATCAGATTGCTTCCAGGTCCATCGATAATGATAGTAAAAGTGTATATACAGCCCAAGATTGCGTGTGATATCATGATGAGTAGCATAAGTTGTCTAACTCTCGAAGCAGACTCTGAGAAGACCGAATAAGAGCTAGATATCGCTAAAAGAAAGAGTGAATACGCAAAAAGATTTTGAATAGTATACGGATCCTCAATCGTTGGTATCGACCTAATGAGTGCAAAAACGTCAAAAAGTAGCAATGGTACGAGTAAATTGCTAAATCTTGGTCTATACGCCCAAGCTAAAAAAAGGGATACGCACGCTAACACCGAAATCATGCTAGTAAGCTTGGCTCCGTAAAGGGACAAACCTCCCGATAATGGATAGACAAGCGCTAGAGCAACCACGCTGAATAAGATGCTAGTAGCTCTCATGTTTTGTGCTCTGATTCTGCAAAAGAGATAGCCCGAGTAAATGTATCAGCTACTGTTTCTGGAGTATACCTGGAAGCTACGCGAAGACTCCCCTGCCCATGCAGTCGGACAAGTCCAGGATTTTGAATATAGTTCAGCATGAATCCTGCAAGAGACTCGTGATTGTGTGGATCAAAAACATAGCCATTTACATTGTCGACGATAAGATCAGGGGCAGATCCTGCGTACTTCGAGAGAACAACAGGCAGCCCCATAGACATCGCCTCGAGAACAACAAGGGGCCAGTTGTCTTGAACAGTGGGCAGTACAAATACGTCCGACTCGTTGTAATAATCCCATATACTGTCTGGATGAACCCAGCCATAAAATTGGACTATATTATCTAACCCTAGTTTTGACGTAAGCATCTTATAGCGTGACCTGCTAGGTCCATCACCGACAAGTAGGACCCTTAATAGTGGGCGATTGCCTGATCTTTTATAGGTAATATATGCGGCGTGTATGAGATGTTCCACGCCCTTTCTATCAATCATTTGCCCAACGAACAGGAATTTGATGGGTAGGTCCGGTACGGGTCGATGCGTTCTTAGGTAACGACTTGGTGGAGGACAAGCGCACAAACCACCATCGAAGATCGCATATCCTGGCACACCTAAATACTCGTGAAGATACTTTCTTGAAAGCGATCCGTTAACAACAAATGCTTTAGAGCGTGATGCCATGTACTTACGTAGGAGGAATCGCCATCTTGTTACAGTTCTCTCAGTGTGTGGTGTGCCTTCCCAGAATATGACTGTTTTATATCCCATGAGAATAGAAGTAAGAGTCCAGAGGTTGAAATTGTTGCTAATGACGATCTTTGGCCGCAGTCGAAGTAAGAGTCTCGGGAGTCCAGGAGCAATAGTAAGGTGGAGTGGAGTGGACTGCCCGCGCTCTGATAGGGGATTCAAATTGATGTGCAATCCTCTAATGAGCTCTCTTCTGAAGTTCCCTCTGGTTACGGCTACACGTTCGTTATTGCCAGGCGGGTTCATTAAAGAGACGACTATAAAATTGCCATTTAGGCGAGAGTGTATCTCTTCAAATACAGGTACACGGTATATTTGGAATGTTGGAGAGAGATAAACGACGACGTTGCTCACGCCTTTGTATCCCCTAAAATATTCTATCGTAAATTGTATACGGCCATGTGTCTGTCACACATAGCATTAACAGTGAACATCTGAAGATAACGCTCACGCAGCATAGAACCGACATCTATGCGTAACTTTCTATCTGACAAGAGGGTAGCTATCTTTTCGGCTATTTCTTGCGGGGTGCTGGCAAAGAATTGATAAGACTCGCCAAGGGCTTCGACATTACCTGGTACTGGAGTAGCAACTATTGGAATTGCGAGAGACATAGCCTCCAATGTTGCTAAATCGAAAACAGTGTGGCGCGGTGTCGTTATGTAGATTTGCGCTCCGTGAAGGAGTCGGAGAGCTTCGTGGTGGGGTACTGTACCGAGCCACGTAATGTTATGGTCCACTCCAAGACTTTTAGACTTTTTCTGGAGATATGGGGTTAGAGGCGTGTAGCTGCCTAGGTTTACTAATTGTACTTGACGTGAATATGATGATTTGAGCAAAGCTAGTGCTTCGATAGTGATGTCTACACCCTTCTCCGGAACGTGTTGTGCTATGTTGATAAGATAGTTGTGGTCATTTTTAGGTTTGCTAGCAAACTGAGGGTACAGATCCTCGACTCCGTTGTGTATAATCACAGACCTCTGATCAATGACTGAGGAGAGATCAGGCCTCGATTTCTTATACAAAGAAAGGGCGCTGTGGCTAGGAAAAACTACGATATTAGCAGCATGTATCGCGATAGTGTCATAGAGTTTCAGTTGCGACTCTAGTGATGTGTTGCGTATATATGGATATATTCTCAATAGCTCCGCTACTAGATCACCCTTAGAGTGAATGGTGAGAATTTTGAGCGCATCTTTTGCAAACTTCGAGGGGAAAAGAGCACAAGCTGAATATGTATCGTGTGCGTGGAGTACCCTGGTGTTGGATAGTCTTGTGTACTTTGATCGTAGCAGGGCGAAGTAAAGAATATCTCTCAAGTAACGAAGATAAGCGACAAGATGTGCGGGCCTATAATAGAATTGCCGTAGATTACTGAACATCAGCTCAGTTAATCTTGGTGAGTAGTCGTCGAAGATGGGATTCCGTGTAGGGTCAAAAATAGAGAGCCCGAATAGGCCCAGTGTAGGTATGCCGCGTCGGCTAAGTTCCGTAACTAGCAGTCCAGCTACAGTTGCGCCGCCGCCTGCAGCCCTAATTGGACGATTTTTAGAACACTGTACGACAACTGACATAAGGATTCTCCTTGGTCTCAAGATAATGAAGCCCCCACCCACAGGCCATCTCTTATCGAATCTGCAATACCCTGGAAGTTCCAGCGAGCATAGCGTCCCACTTGATAAATGCCGTGCATCTCTAGCATCTTGATTGCCTTTGTGCGCCATCTTGAGCCTGGCCAGGACCAGGTGTACGCTATGTCGATCCATGTAGGGTCGACCACTTCAGCCTCCTCGATCCAGCCCCAGTCCTGAAGCTCTCTCACAATAGTTTGGCAGAGGGCTCCGGTAGCCACGTCGGCTGGTCTCTCTTTCTCACGATACGCTTTTTCCACATAGATGCTCACCCGGTTCTTCTTATCTCGAGCGGAGGCTGGTAGGAAAGATGGTTCTACGTTGCTGTAAAAGCCTACCCGGTGGAAACCAGCCTGACTCCTGGGGATGTAGAGCCAGTGTTCTGAAGGGCACCTTGGCCCTTTGACCGCGCCGATATTCACCACCAGCACTGATGTTGCTGGGTCTGGCCGCTCGCCTACATCGAGCCCTGTCATCTCTAGGACTCGATTCAACGGCAATGTGGAGATCAGTTCCTTATAGTACTCCGAGGTTCCATCTTCGAAGTAAACTTCGCGCCTCTCCACGTCGATCCTAACGACTCGCTTGCTGTACCGGATTCGGCACCGATCGGCCATCCGTTGGGCCAGGACATTAAGCCCTTCTTCTGGATAAACGAAGGCCACGTTGTAACCTACCGGTGGAGCGTCGTCGAATGCACCCTGAATAACCAGCGAGAGATCCACTGGCGTTTTGTAGGCGTCCTGGGGCGCGATCTTTCGGAAGAGGCCCGCTGTGTATAGTTGGTGGAACGGCTCGAAGAAGAGTTCGCACAGTGTGGGGCCAAAACTCGCGCGGAGCCAATCGGCCATCGTGACCACTTCCTTTCGAACCTGCTGCCCATCAGTGATCTCCTGGAGTACCCGCGCCGCTACTTTTTGACCCAGATAGCGCAGGTGGTTCTGTAGAGGATACGGCACGAGGAGATCTCGGTCCGGGAAATACACCGCTGAACGGCGGGTGTATGATTTTACCGGCGTTAACGAACGGATGAAACGCAGCACCAGCGGATCACCACCGAAGATCCAGTGTCCACCCCCGATCTCGAATCGGTACGCCTCACCGTCCTTGGGTGCCTGAGACAAGCGCTCTCTAGAACCAGGGCGTACATAGTAGGAAGAGCAGATTCCGCCTGGCCTCTCTGTAGCCTCATATACAGGCAGGCCGGAAGCATAACCAGCTGCCAGGCCGGTCATGCCGGCACCGAGAATCAGAACGCACCTTTGTGCCATACGCTCCGCCCTTTCGTTAGGAGGGGTATGCCCTTAACGTGCAAATACGCTAGCATAGAAATCGTTACACACAGTTCACTGATTAATACTGCTATGGCCATACCCAACGCTTGCCAAGTTGGAGCAAGGACTATAGCGCCTGCTACGTTTAAAGCCCCTGCTCCGAAGAGTATTAACGTAAATGCTCTATCCTCGCCTAAAGGCAGCATTATCTGTATCCCCAGAACGTTGCTTAATGCGATCAGGAGGATCGTTGGCGCGAGGATTCTCACCACTGGAATAGACGATGTATACTGGGACCCTAACAAAGTCGTCACAATGAATGGTGCACTGCCGGCAATGAGGGCGCCCAGAGCACAACCTGCCCCTCCCATGAGTAACAGCATCCTTTTACCCCAAAGTAACATTAGTTCCTTGGATTCGGATGCCAGCTTACTGAATCTTGGATACGCAGCTTGTGAAATCGGCCCTAAGAGTCCCAGCACGCTTTTTGTTAATTTCTCTGCAGCGCTATAATAGCCCACTGCGGTGTTGTCGGTCAGCATGCCAAGAATAAACGCGTTTCCGGCAGTATACAAGCTAACCGACGCCTTTGAGAGGAATAATATCCAACCTTCCTTCAACACATCGACAATGCCAATCAAGGAGATTCTCACAAGCCTTAAGCGAAACAGGCGCACCCCCGCAGCTGCTCCTATCAGGCCCGCAGCCACAGTTCCAGTACTCACCAAGCTTGCGTAAAGAAGGTAATCCTCGGGTCGTCGTACTAATGCGAAGACTCCGATTAGGACAAACAACTTCATAGCCAGGTTAATGAGCGAGATCGCCGTCATCTGCTCCATGCCTTGGAATAACCATGTCGGAAAAAGGACATTGCCGAGAACTAACCCGTAAAGAATCACGAGTAGCATAGAAACTTCGCTCAACTTTGGAATAAGATAGATCATAGCTAGAAGTGCTGTGAAACCGGTCAGGCTTAATCCTCCTTTTGCTGCCCACACGTGAAGCGCAATGTGGTTAATAGCCGACAGATTGTTACGCTCGGCCGATATCTTTCTCGTGGCTGACAAATCGAAGCCGTATTCCACAAAGAGCATAAGGTAATTGATAAGTCCCTGCCCAAATGCCACCACGCCGTATCCAGCGGGTCCCAGGACACGTACCAGGTAGGGGACCATGATGAGAGGGACGATGTAGTCGGCGAAGCGAATGGCGTAAAGAGAGGCTATATTCCGTACAATGGAGCTGTGGAATGCTGCTCTTAGACTAAGCGTGTCTTTCTTTAAAATCAGCCAGTGGCCGGTCAGAGGGGATTTCGTCGACATGTCTACGTCAGGATATTGAGAGAATGTACCGGCCTGACGCCATAGGGCAATAGCGGCTCTACACTCGCCGCCATTCAGTACGCTCCTTTGCCCTGGAGCACGACCCACACCGTCTTCCAGAGGATGCGCAGATCGAGCCAGAGCGAATAGTGGGTGATGTAGTAGAGATCAGCGTCGGTGTGCAGGTGCATCAGTTTCTCCCCCCGCCCGTTCACCTGCCACCAACCGGTCAGCCCCTGCGGCACCACCAGTCGCCGCCGCTGCCACGGCTCGTACTGGGCCACGATCCAGGGCAGCTCCGGCCGCGGCCCCACCAGGCTCATCTCCCCCTTGAGCACGTTGAACAGCTGCGGCAACTCGTCCAGACTGGTCCGCCGCAGGAACCGACCCACCCGCGTCACCCGCGGGTCGTCCGGCCGCTTGTGAATCAGACGCCCCTGGGCGTCCCGCGTCGTCACCAGCGCCTGGAGCGCCTCGGCGTTCTGGACCATACTACGGAACTTGTACATTGTAAAGAGACGACCGTTCTCGCCCACCCTCGGCTGCCGCAGAAGCACCGGCCCTGGCGAGTCCAGTTTGATGGCCAGGGCGATGACTCCCATCACCGGTAGAGCCACCACCAGAAGGAGGCTCCCCAGCGCCAGGTCGAGCAGCCGTTTGACCAGCCGCTGGGTGTCGCTGAGCGGCCCGGCCCGCAGGTCCACCATCGGCACCCCGGCGAAGTCCTCGATCCGCGGCCGGTCTAGCGCCAGGGTGAAGCACTCCGGCACCACCCGCACGTGCACCGGCAGGTCGAGCAGCTCCCCCACCAGCCAGCGCAGTCGGTCGCCGGCCTCCGGCGTCACCACCACCTCGTCGATGGCCTCCTCCTGGACCATCCGGCGGACCTCGGCCAGCGGCCCCAGCACCGGTCCGCCGGCCTCGGCGCCCTGGTCGGTGATGTAGCCGGCGAACTGCAGCCCCGTCCAGGCGAAGGCTTCCAGCCGCTGGACCACCGCCCGGGCCACCGGCCCGTCGCCCACCACCGCCACCCGACGCAGACTGGCGGTCGGCTGACCGGTCAGCCCCGTCACCATCCGCGCGCCGATACGCCAGAGGGCCAGGAGGCCGAAGGCCAGCCCGACGAAGAGCAGGAACATCCAGCGCGAGATCTCGCGGTACGAGAGGTAGAGCAGCCCGGCCGTGGCCAGCCCGGCGAAGCCGGTCGCCAGCACCAGCCGGCGCAGCTCATCGGCGAGTTTGAAGATGGCCCGCGGGTCGTAGAGGGCGAAGAGGGCCAGCACGCCCACCCATAGCCCCGGCGCGCCGAGGTACAGGACCAGCGGCAAGGGCTCTCCGGGGTCCAGCGGCCGGCTCCAGGGCAACCAGTCCAGCGCTGGCCGCCACTGCTCGGCCAGGACCATCGCCAGCCAGACCAGCCCCGCATCCACTCCCAGCGAGACGATGATGAAGTTGAGATCGCAGCGCCGGAGCACGACGCGCCTCCTTCAGGTCTCGCCCAGGCTGTAGCGCCGCAGGCCGCTCCACTGCAGGAGCACCAGCGCCACAAAGAGCGGGTTGTAAATAAGGTAGCGCCGCCAGAGCCGCCGCGGCTCCTGGCTCAGCCGGAAGAGCCACTCCAGCCCGGACCGCTGCATCCAGCGCGGAGCCTGCCGCTTGCGCCCGCTGTGGAAGTCGAAGGCCGCCCCCACCCCGATCAGCACCGGCGCTGTCAGCCGGCCCACGTGCTCCGCCATCCAGCGGTCCTGCTTCGGCGTGCTCAGCCCCACCCAGACGATGTCCGGTCCGGCGGCGTTGATCGTCGCCACCATCGCCGCGTCCTCTGCAGGGGTGAGCGGCCGGAACGGCGGCGTGTAGGTCCCGACGATCTGGAGTCCCGGGAACCGGGCTCGCAGACGGGCGGCCAGCGCCTCGGCCACGCCCGGCCCGCCTCCGTAGAAGAAGTGGCGGTAGCCCCGGTCCAGGCCGTGTTCACAGAGGGCCAGCAGCAGGTCCGGCCCGTAGACCCGCTCCACCGAGGGGAAGCCGCTTAGGCGGCTCAGCCAGACCAGCGGCATCCCGTCCGGGGTGGTCAGCCCGCTCCGGTTGTAGATACGGCGCAGGGCCGGGTCGCGCTGGCACTCCATCACCCCGTGGACGGTCGCCACGCAGACGTAGTGCGGCTCCCGGCGGGCGATCCAGCCGTCGATAACCGCCAGCGTCGTCTGCATGGTAATGGCGCTGATCCCGACGCCCAGGATGTTGACCCGTGGCGGCTCCATCGTGCCACCTTAGCGCTCCGTCAGCATCCGCTCCAGCGTCTGGCGCACCTGCTCGCGGTCCTTGGTCGAGAAGTACCAATCGATGGTTCGCCGCAGCCCCTCGCGGAAGGGCACCTGCGGCTCCCATCCCAGAAGTTCCTTCGCCAGCCGGTTATCGGCGACACGATTGAGCGGCCCCGTCGGCATATCCGGCCGCAGCCGGATCTCGGCCTTGTGGCCCGTGTACTCCAGGACCATCCGCACCGCGTCGATGACCCGGATGCGCTCGGTCGTCCCGAGGTTGACGGCCGTGCCATCGTCAATACGCTCAGCCGCCAGGATGGTGCCCCGGACGATATCGTCGATATAGGTCCAGTTGCGGACCTGGGTGCCATCGCCCCAGACCTCGAAGGGGTTCTGGCCGATGAAGGCCCGGGCGATCATGGCGATCACGGCGTGGTTCTCAACACCGCGCGGACCGTAGACGGTGAAGTAGCGGCAGGAGGCGGCCTTCAGCCCGTACTCACGGGCGTAGGCCTTGAGGGTGAGTTCGGCCATTAATTTGGCCCAGCCGTACATGTTGTCGGCGTCGTACGGCGGGCGGACCAGATCCTCGGTCAGGTAAAGCTCTTTATCTGGATCGCTCTGCAGGTAGTTCGGGTAGACGCAACCCGATGAGGCGTAGACGATCTTCTCAACGCCGGCCCGCCGGGCCTCCCAGAAGACCAGTCCGTCCAGGAAGAGGTTCGAGGCCGGGCCAGCCTGGTGCAGGTCGACATAGCCCCGCCCGCCGTGGTCGGCGGCCAGATGGAAGACGACCTCGATCCCCTGCATCGCCGCCCGAGCGACCCCAGGCTCGCGCAGGTCGGCCTGGATGAACTCGATGGTGCCGTCGGCCAGATGCTGGCGCAGGTTCTCCAGTTTCCCGCTGGAGAGGTCGTCGACCACTCGAACCCGCGCGCCCCGCGCCACCAGCGCATCAGTGAGATGGGACCCGATGAACGACGCCCCGCCAGTGACGAGAACACGACGGCCCTGCCACGTGGTTATAGTCATCGCCGGTGACCCCCTCCAAGGCATGTTTGTGCCACTCGCAGCCTGGGTGTCCCAGGCGCACATTGAATCGGCTCTGAGGAAGGCTGGGACGTGGGCCCCAGTCCCCTACCTGGTTTCGTCGGAGAGGGGCTGAAGGAACCCCTTGCTGGCACGGTTGAGTATATGGGGGAGGCCAGTGTATGTCAAGATGTCACAGCAGCCAGTTGTTGCGTCTTCTGGCCCTGGTCCTCCGGGCTGTGGGCCTGAATCGTTGCCCACGCTTACAGAGGTCGCTCGCGCCCGCCATCGCCGGAGACCAGGACGCGCTCGGGGAGCGTCTCGGGCTCTTTGAGCAGGCCCGGCAGCGCCTCCCAGCCCCAGGCGCCGGCCAGGCCCACCATGAGCCCGACCAGCGCCCCCAGCCCCAGGAACAGCCCCTTGCGCGGCCAGACCGGCTGCTCCGGCACCACCGCCCGGGCGGCCAGCCGCACATCCCCCTCGGCCACCTGGCTGGCCGCCTTCACCTCGGCCAGTTTGTTGGCCAGGGCGGTGTAGGCGTTGCGGGCCACGTCCCGCGCCAGGGTCAGCCGGTCCTGGGTCCGCGTCTTCTCGGCGAGGGCCTGCTGCAGGCGGTACACCTCCTGTGTCAGCCGCTCCACCTCTCCAGCGATGGCCGGCGGCGGACTCGTCTCCTGAGGCGGAACCCCGCTGACCGCGCTCAGCCGGGCGATCTCCCGGGTCTTCTCCTCAATCTGCTGGGCCAGCCGCTGGTCTTTCTCCCCCAGCGTCCGCTGGAGCGCCTCCAGGGCCGCCACCAGCTCGGCCGGGCTGAACCGGTCCAGACTCTCCCGGTCGAACGGCACCTGGACCTGGATCGGCAGGCCCCCGCTCTCGTTCTGGACGATCACCGGCCCGCTCCCGCCAGGGCGGGTCTCGCCGGCGGTTGGGAGCAAGGGAGGACTGCTCCGGCCCGGCGGGTTCAGCGCCTCCAGTTCGACCAGGAGCACCGCCAGCCCGCTCCGCACCCCCGGCGAGTGCCCCTGCTGACGGATCTGGTCGGCCAGGCTCCGCGCATCCTGCAGCGCCAGCCGCAGCCGGGCCCGGGCCTGCAGGAGATCCTGGAGCTCGCGCACCTGGGCCGCCACCTGGGCCCCGACCACGCTGGTCCGGGCCGTCTCCTGGGCGCTGGTCAGGGCCCGGAGCGCCTCCAGTTTGGCCTGGAGCGTCTGGTTCAGGATAGGGAGATCGTTCTCGCGCTGGAAGGCGATCAGCGCGTCCTCGGCCGCCCGCAGCTCCTGGTTGGCCTGGGCCAGCTGGGTCTCCAGCGTCCGGGCGATCTCGCTCTGCGGCCGGTAGATCTCGTTGGCGTAGGCCACGTAGAGGTCGGCCCAGAGGTTGGCCAGCACGGCCGCCCGTTCGGGGTCGCGGTCTTTGACCGCGATCTGGATGACGCTGGGATCGTCGCGCTGGGAGACCTCCACCCGGTCGAGCAGCTGCTCGATGGTCGGGGTCTCACCGTTCAGCCGTCCCCGGCTCTGCTCCAGGACCCGCCGGGCCAGCTCCGAGCTCTTGACCAGGGCCCCGAAGGCCTTGTAGGGGCGGGTCTGCTCCGGGGGCAGCGTCTGGAAGCGCGGGTCGAACTGGGGCTGAAACTGCGGCCGGGTGACGACCACCACCGCCGTCGCCCGGTAGGTCGGGGGGAGCAGAAAGGCCAGGACCGCCGCCACGAGAACCGCCACCACCACGGTCCCGACGATCAGCCGGTAGTGGCGGACGAGCGGCCGCAGCAGGCGCCGCAGATCGATCTCCTCGTCCATCATCCCTCCGCTCGATGTCGGAATCCGCACCGCCAGTGGTCAGGAGAATCGGCCGGTGCTCCGGGGAGATCGGGAGACCTCTCGCCCGGCCGCGCCATGCTATATCACGTCCATCCTCTCGGCGCAACCCTTTTCCCCTCTCTCCTCACCCGAATCGCTCAGGGAAAAAAGTACCGGGCCGGGATCGCGACCGCGCCCGAGCCCGCGCTCAGCGAGTCCTGCCGCCGGCGCCCGCGCCCGACCGGTCCCTCCGGCCGCCCCGGCCAGCGGCAGCGCTGCGGGTCCATGCCCCGGCCGGGCCTCCGCTACCGGATTTCAGCCAGCGATCAGTCCGGCCGCCGACGGCCGGCCGGGCGGCCGCCGCCCGCTCGCCGGCCACCCGGCCGAAGACCAGGATCTCCGACAGCGAGTTCGAGCCCAGCCGGTTGGCACCGTGGATGCCCACGCTGGCGCACTCGCCGGCCGCGTACAGGCCTGGCAGCGAGG
>CACRXC010000195.1_pt1 | contig 12064 bp, 14 predicted proteins | sample 5377091 | NCBI WGS metagenome assembly CACRXC01 (sample SAMEA6061845, study PRJEB28556) | metagenome | reverse complement strand
GTCAGCATTCTCTCCACGGCTGAGACCTCTCATCCTCTGTCTCAGCCCGAGTTTGGGACAGGGGTCGAGCGCCTGTCAACATTTCGGGATGACCTCTAGTCACCACACTAGGATTTATGGTGAACAGTGGCCTGTTGGCAGCGTGTGCGCCAGCTCCGGCACCAACTCCTACCTCCACCCCCGCGGCTCAACCGGCCAAGCCAGCGCCAGCAGAGAAAGCAGCGCCAGCACCAACTCCAACGGCGATTCCTGCCAAGGCCGCGCCAGCTACTCGTCAGGTCGTTAAACTTAAGCATCAGTCGCGTGAGCCTGAGCGAGCCGCAGGGATTATGCAGCTCTGGCAGGAATTTTACGCTAAATTCCGGGAAGAAAACCCACATATTGAAGTTGAATTCCTACCCCAGCCAGCCCAGTATATCGAGCAGGCAGTCTCCTCGATGGTAGCAGGTACGGCGGCAGACACTCACGAACACTGCTGCTGGGCAACATATTATTTCATTGAGCTGGGACAAACACTAAACCTTCAACCTTATATCCGTCGTGATTGGGCAGAGATCAATATGGACGATTACTATAAGTATCAGTTTGATCCGTGGAAAGATGATAATGGCGATATCCATTTGATGCCGCGCTTTACCGGAACAGTCGTTTTGTACTATAACAAGGACTGGTTCGCCGAAAAGGGTGTACCACCACTGCCAAAATCGTGGGACGAAAATATTGACATCTTCAAATACGCAGAAATCGGAAACAAATTTAAGCAGACAACTCAACCTCTGAAATGGGGTAGCACTAACTATGGCATGAGCGCAAACTGGCTAACACAATATCATCTACGCGGCTGGGGCGTTAACATGGTCGATCCGAAAGACAGACGACGCTCTAACCTTGACCAGCCCAAGGCTCTGGAGTGTTTGGAAAACATACGGAAGTGGATATGGGAAGATAAATGGTTTGGTTACAGTACCGCTGGCGCTGCTGAGCAAGGTTTCGTCAACCCAACGGCTCTCTTCGTCTCAGGCCGCGTGGCGATGATGGAGATGGGCCCATGGGAACTACTGAACGTAATGGAACAAGCGAAGTTCAAGTGGGACTTAGCACCTCTACCTAAGGGACCAGCCGGTCAGACTACCCATCAGTCGGTTGACGGAACATTCATTTGGAAAGGCACGAAATATCCAGATGAAGCCTGGACGCTTCTAAAAGGACTAACGAGTCCTTTCTACGGGCGGCTTTATATCAAATATGCTTCGAAACAACCCTCGCGTAAGAGTCTCATCCCGGACTTCTTAAAGATCCTTCGTGATCAGTATCCTCAGCTAAAGGATGTTAATCTTGAAGTCTTTACCGACTCACTACCACGAGATATTGGCCGTCCTGAGGAGATGTTTAAGAATGACAAAGTGGCGAAAGATGAAATTCTCAAGCCAGCATTTGACAAAGTTATGCTCCTTAATCAAGCGCCAGTCGAGGTAATCGCCAAAGCGGCAAAAATCGTTGAGAAGTTTAACACTAAACAGATCGGTATTCAGGACATTGGTAGGGAGCTTCAAGCCATCGGCGTCAAGTAGGCTGTTATGCAGACCCTCCTACACCGGTCACCTATATCGATGAGCCAAGCTGTAGGAGGGTCTGCACTGATCCACACACGGAGGCGGAATGGTGACTCATTTAGCTTTTCTCCACAAAGGAGCACGAAGACCACTTAAGCGCGCAACGCGCGAGGCGCTTTACGGATATCTAACAATCTCGCCGTGGATCATCGGTTTTCTGACTTTCACGCTCGGCCCAATGGTAGCTTCCATAGTAATAAGCTTATACGATACTGACTTTCTTACCCGTTGGAATTTTGTGGGGTTGCGATGGTACGAAAGCCTTATGACCGACGTGTTAGTCCACAGAGCGCTTATTAACACTGCATATTATACTTTCGCGGTCGTTCCATTAAGCACGGTTATTGCGCTGACAATTGCTGTGCTCTTAAATCAGGGAATTTTTGCTCAAGGAATTTGGCGTACCATTTATTACCTTCCGTCAATAGTATCGGGGGTTGCTGTCGCTCTCCTATGGCGCTGGCTTTATCACCCTGACATCGGATTGCTAAACTCAATTCTTTATCGCCTTGGAATCCAGGGCCCACGCTGGTTGGATAGTGAAGAATGGGCGATGCCTGCCTTGATCATAATGGCCGGTTGGGGAGCAGGAGCAGCAATGCTCATTTTTCTGGCTGGATTGCGAGGTATTCCGACCGAGCTTTATGAGGCAGCTTCTATTGATGGAGCTGGCGCCATACGCCGATTCTTCTCGATCACTCTTCCATTGCTTACCCCGACGATCTTTTTCAACGTAGTAATGAATATTATTGGTTCTTGGCAGGTCTTTACCCAGTCATTTATCATGACAAATGGTGGACCAAATAACGCGACGCTCACAATGGTGCTCTACATTTACCGGAAGGGGTTCCAGCAATTTTACTTTGGTTACGCAGCAGCACTAGCCTGGCTACTCTTTATTGTTATTCTGGTTTTTGTCTTGCTAGCTATCCGATCAGCAAACCGCTGGGTGCACTATGAGAGGGTGTAACAATGGTGACGTTGGTTAGAGAGCGTACACTAGCAAAAGCCCTGCGCCGCCCCGAAGATTTTGTCTTGCGCATATTTCTGTATGTAACGGTGATCACTGGCGCTATCATATTTGCAATTCCTTTTTATTGGATGATTCGCACCGCAGTGATGCCAGCTTGGCAAATATACATTTTCCCTCCAGAATGGATCCCGGCTGAAATTAACCTTCAGCACTTCTCTACTCCATTTGCAGTCTTTCCCTTCGCGCGTTGGTTTTCAAATAGCGCAATTGTCGCCATTTTGACTGTAGTTGGTACCGTACTTTCGTCATCGATTGTTGGCTTCGGATTCGCTCGCCTGCGTATGCCACTCCGCGATTTACTGTTTGTTATTGTGCTCTCAACGATGATGCTGCCGGAGCACGTACGACTTGTCCCCACGTATCTCCTTTTCGTCAAACTTGGCTGGGTTAATACTTTTCTCCCACTTGTTGTCCCAACATGGTTTGCTCCGCCATTCTTCGTCTTCCTCATGCGCCAATTCTTTATGACTATACCAACGGAACTAGACGATGCAGCATATATCGATGGATGTAGTCCACTCGGTGTTTACTGGCGTATCGCTCTCCCGCTTAGCCTTCCAGCGGTTGGTGTGACAGCGATATATTCATTCACATGGTCTTGGAATGAGTTTCTCCACGCCTTGATCTATCTTCAGAAAGTCGATATATATACTGTGTCGGTTGGGTTGCGGTTGTTCCAGGGCCAACTAGCGACAAATATGCAAGCCTTGATGGCGGCTACTTTGCTTACGATGATTCCCACAATTACACTCTTCTTTATTGCTCAACGCTACTTTGTCCAGGGCATTGTGATCACCGGACTAAAAGGTTAGGAATTGTCGATCAACTAAACCTCCTGGGAGACCATAAATGAAAGTTGGTGTATTTACAGTACTTTTTCGCGACACATCGTTCGACGAGGTTCTAGACTATATAGCAATATCTGGGGTTGAGGCCGTAGAAATCGCTTGTGGTGGTTATGTTGGCAAGGCCTACTGTGATCCGGATCATTTACTCGCGGACAAAGCAGCTTGTACCAATTTTCGTAAAAGTATCCTCGATCGAGGATTAACGATCAGCGCTCTTAGTGTGCACGCGAATCCGCTTCATCCAGATCTTAATGTCAGCCGAGCGCACCAGCAAAATATCGAAAATGCAATTCGCCTCGCAAATCAACTGGGTGTTGATACCGTTGTGACCTTCTCAGGATGCCCTGGAGGTGGTCCAGAAGATCGATACCCAAATTGGGTCACATGTTCCTGGCCACCAGAGTTCTCTAAAATTCTCCGCTGGCAGTGGGAGGAATGTCTTATTCCTTACTGGAGAAGAACGATGACACTGGCACGTAACTATGGCATCCGACTAGCAATAGAGATGCACCCCGGCTTCTGTGTCTATAATCCGGAAACTCTACTGGCTCTTCGTCAGGCTGTAGGAGAGAATCTTGGGGCAAATTTTGACCCAAGCCACCTTTTCTGGCAGGGGATCGATCCTGTAGTGGCAATTCGAACACTCGGGCCAGCAATCTTTCATGTCCACGCTAAAGATACCTGGATAGACCCAATCGACACATCAATCAATGGAATACTCGACACAAAGAGCTATAAAGACGCTCAACAACGCTCTTGGATTTTTCGAACAGTTGGCTATGGCCATGGAGAAGACGTCTGGCGAGCAATTATAAGTGCACTGCGTCTAGTAGGATACGACGGTGTATTATCAATTGAACATGAAGACAACTTAATGCCACCGCGAGAAGGGTTTGAGAAAGCTCTCGCTTTTCTGCAAAGATTAATCATTCGAGGGCGACCAGGCGAGATCTACTGGTCCTAGGCATAAGTTTAGTAGCAGCGCTCTAAGAATCAAGATAATTCTGCATCGCAGACTCCACGAAGGCCACCTCGCGGTGGCCGAGACCGACCTGCGCGACCTCTGCGCCTTCCTGGCCCGCCACCGACACCGCCTCTGGACCGCCCCAGTGGTCACGATCGCCCAGCGCCTCCAGGCCTGGCGCCAGACCATCGGCCGCCCCGGCACTCCCCAGCCCGCACCCGGCTGAACCCACCGGCTGGACACCATAAGGCAACCATGCTAGGCTGCCTCTAAACCCGACAGAAGGAGGAGAACCCATGGCCACCGAACAACTGGCTCTCCTCGGCGGACCCAAGGCCGTCACCCTGCCCTTCCCCGAATGGCCCCGACGCACCCCAGCCGACGCCGAAGCCCTCCTGGCCGCCTTCTGGGGCACCGGCCGCGAGGCCATCGAGCCCGGCGGCGTCATCGGCGCCTTCGAACGCGCCTTCGCCGCCTACCAAAACCGCCGCTTCGCCCTGGCGGTCAACGGCGGGACCTCCGCCCTCCATCTGGCGGTGATGGCCGCCGGGGTCGAGCCGGGCGATGAGGTGATCGTCTCCCCCTACACCTGGGGCGCCACCGTCGGCTGCATCCTCCACGCTAACGCCATCCCGGTCTTCGCCGATATCGACCCCCACAGCCTGAACCTCGACCCGGCCGCCGTCGCCCGCCGGATCACCCCCCGCACCCGGGCCATCGTGGTGGTCCACCTCTACGGCCAGCCGGCCGATATGGACCCCATCCTGGAGCTCGCCCAGGCCCACCACCTGGTGGTGATCGAGGACTGCGCCCAGGCCCACGGCGCCACCTACAAAGGCCGCAAGGTCGGCAGCCTCGGCCACATCGGCTGCTTCAGCTTCCAGGCCTCCAAACACCTGCCCACCATCGAGGGCGGCATGCTGGTCACTGACGACGAGGAGATCTACCACCGCGCCCTCCTCCTGGCGATGCACCCCCAGCGCCAGGTGGTCGAGACCGCCCAGAGTCCGCTGGCCCGCTACGTCGACTCGCTCGGCTTCAACTACCGCATGCACCCCTACGCCGCCGCCCTCGGCCTGGCCCGCCTGCCCCACCTCGACGCCGATAACGCCCGCCGCCGTCAGAAGGTCGCCCGCCTGATCACCGCCCTGCGCGAGGTCCCCGGGATCGAGCCGGTCTTCCCCGAGGTCCAGGAGGGCCACACCTACCACATGATCCCGTTCCGCTACCGGGCCGGCGACCTCCACGGGCTGCCGCGTGAGGTCTACCGCGAGGCGGTCCGGGCCGAAGGGGTCAACCTGGGAAGTTACGTCCGGGTGCCCATCCACCTGCGGCCGCGCCTCCAGGAACGATATTTCTACGGCCGGGGCTGCCCCTGGACCTACCGCCCCGGCCATCCGGAGATCGTCTACCGACCGGGCGATTGCCCGGTGGCCGAGCACTTCTGCGCCGAGGAGGAACTGACCCTCTACAGCACCCCGCTCTGCGACGCCGACGACACCTTAATCGACCAGCTGGCCGCCGCCTTCGCCAAGGTAGCCGCCAACCACCAGGCCCTCCTGGCCGCCCGCCCCGGCTGAGCAGCCCCCGGACCCGGCGTCCGGAGCCAGGGGCTGGTCCAGCCCAGGCCGGCCAGACCACAGCGCCTGACACCCATGGGGCCGAGGAACCCGGGCGCGGCCGGCCGCTCAGACGGCCCCGGTCTCAAGCAGCGACTCTGCCAGGGCGGCCGCGCCCCAGAGCCCGAGATCGGCCCCCAGCCGGCTGGGCACCACCGGCGGCGGGGTCGGAAGCGGCGCGATATAGCGGGGCAGCGCCTGCCGCACCGGCTCGAAGAGGGCCGGCCCGGCCTGGGCCACCCCTCCCCCCAGGACGATGAGGCTCGGATCGAGCAGCACCGCCGCATTGGCCAGCCCCCGGGCCAGAAAATCCAGGCACTCCTGAAGCGCCATCTGCACCGCCGGCTCCGACACGGCGGCCGCAAAGACCGCCGCCGCCTCCGGAAAGACCCGCCCCGCCCGCTCGCTGGCCCGCCGGGCGATGGCCGGCCCGGCCGCCAGCGCCTCCAGACAGCCGCGCTTGCCGCAGGGGCAGACCGGCCCCTCCGGCCAGAGGACCATGTGTCCGATCTCGCCGGCCAGCCCCCGCCCCCGGTAGACCCGTCCCCCGAGGACCAGCCCTCCACCGATGCCCGTGCCGATGTTGACATACAGCAGGGCCGCCGCCCCCCGAGCGGCCCCGAAGCGCCACTCGCCCAGCGCCATGGCGTTGCCGTCATTGTCGAGGGCGACCGGCCGGCCAAAGGCATGGGCCAGGGTCTCGACCAGCGGGAAGTCCTCCCAGCCCGGGACATGGTGCGACCGGAGGACGCGCCCGCGGGCGACATCCACCGGCCCGCCGAAACTGACGCCCACCGCCGCCACCGGTGCCGCTCCCCGCGCCAGCAGCCCCCGGGCCAGGGCCACCATGGCGGCCAGAACGGCCCGGGCGTCGCCTGGTGGGGTCGGCTGGACCTCGCGGGCGATCAGCTGCTCGCTCTCCAGATCGACCAGCCCGGCGGCCAGTTTGGTCCCGCCGAAGTCCAGAGCCAGGACCAGCCGGCTCACACCGTCTGCTCCAGCGGAGGCGTGAGGGCCAGATCGGTGTCGAGGGTCCGCACCAGGGTGGCCATCTCAATGGCCGCCACCGCCGCGTCATACCCCTTATTCCCGGCCTTGGTCCCAGCCCGCTCGATGGCCTGCTCGATGGTGTCGCAGGTCAGAATGCCGAAGATGACCGGGCAGCCAGTGCTGAGGGCGGCCTGGGCCACCCCTTTGGCCGCCTCGCCGGCCACGTACTCGAAGTGGGGCGTGGCTCCGCGGATGACCGCGCCCAGGCAGATGACCGCGTGATAGCGGCCGCTCATCGCCAGTTTCTTGGCGATGAGCGGGATCTCGAAACTGCCCGGCACCCAGGCGACATCGATGGCCGCCGGGTCCACCCCGTGGCGCCGGAGCCCCCCCAGCGCGCCTTCCAGCAGCTGGCGGGTGATGAACTCGTTGAAGCGGCTCACCACGATGGCGAAGCGCAGGCCCTGGCCGTTCAGTGTCCCCTCAAACGTCCGTCCCATCATCGTCCTCCAGGTCGAGATAGTGGCCCAGCTTCTCGCGCTTGGTCCGCAGGTAGGCCCGGTTGGCCGGGTTCGGCGGCACCTGCAGCGGCACCCGCTCGACCACGGTGAGGCCGTAGCGCTGGAGAGCCTGGACTTTAGCCGGGTTGTTGGTCAGCAGCCGCACCCGCTGAACGCCCAGGTCGCCCAGCATCTGCGCGGCCACGGCGTAGTCGCGCCGGTCCGCCGGGAACCCCAGGCGCAGGTTGGCCTCGACCGTATCCAGACCGTTGTCCTGGAGGTGGTAGGCCCGCAGTTTGTTCAAAAGCCCGATGCCACGCCCCTCCTGGGCCAGATACAGGAGCACGCCGGCCGGCGCGGCGGCGATCAGCGCCAGCGCCTGGTCGAGCTGCTCGCCACAGTCGCAGCGCCGCGAGCCGAAGACATCCCCGGTCAGACAGGCCGAGTGGATGCGCACCAGCGGAGCCGGGTCGGCGGCCGGCTGGCCGTGGACCAGGACCAGGTGGGCGTCGCCGGTCGTCAGGTCTTCGTAGCCCAGAACGCGGAAGAGGCCCAGACGGGTCGGCAGACGGGTCTCGACCCGCCGCTCGACCAGCCGCTCATGCCGCCGGCGGTATTCGATGATCTGGGCCACCGTCAGCAGTTTCAGCCCGTGGCGGGCGGCGAAGCGCTCCAGGTCGGGCCGGCGGGCCATGGTGCCGTCATCGTTCATGATCTCGCAGAGGACGCCGGCCGGGTAGAGTCCGGCCAGGCGGGCCAGGTCGACCGCCGCCTCGGTCTGGCCGGGCCGGACCAGGACGCCGCCGTCGCGGGCCCGCAGCGGGAAGACGTGGCCCGGCCGCAGGAAGTCCTCCGGCCGGGCGGCCGGGTCGATCAGCCGGCGGATGGTGGCCGCCCGGTCGTGGGCCGAGATGCCGGTGGTCACCAGCCCCCGCGCCTCGACCGAGACGCAGAAGGCAGTGCCCAGCGGCGAGGTGTTGGCCGCCTCGGGCACCATCAGCGGAATCTTCAGCTCGTCGAGCCGCCAGCCGGGCAGGGCCACGCAGATGAGCCCGCGTCCATAGGTGGCCATAAAGGCGATGGCCTCGGGGGTGACCTTCTCGGCGGCGATGATGAGGTCGCCCTCGTTTTCCCGCTCCTCGTCGTCCATCACAATGACGAACTTCCCAGCCCGCAGATCGGCCAGCGCCTCCTCAACGGTGGCCAGTGGCATCGCTCTCCCCTCACTTTCCGCCGGGCCGCCACGGCCCGGCCAGGAGCAGCCGCTCGACATACTTGGCCAGGATATCCACCTCCAGATTGGCCCGGTAGCCGATGGGCTGGCGCGGCAGGGTGATGTGGGCCTGGGTGAAGGGGATGAGGGCCACGGTGAAACGGTCGGCGGCCGCCTCCACCACCGTCAGGCTCACCCCGTCCACGGCGATGAACCCCTTGGGCACCACATAGCGCGCCAGGTCGGGCGGCAGGCCGATGGTGACGAGCAGCGCGTTCCCCTCGGGCTCCTTGGCCAGGAGAGGCCCGGTGCCATCCACGTGCCCCTGGACGATGTGGCCGCCCAGCCGGCCGCCGACCGGCACCGGGCGCTCCAGATTGACGCCGTCGCCGGGGCGCAGGTCGCCCAGATTGGTCCGCCGCAGCGTCTCCGGCATCAGCTCGACCGAGAACGTTGCGGCGGTCCGGGCGACCACCGTCAGGCAGACACCGTTGACGGCGATGCTGTCGGCGACCCGGAGATCGCTCAGCACGGTGCGGGCGGCGATGGTCAGGGCGTCGCCGGTGGCCTCGACCACTGTCCCGATCTCTTCGATGATGCCGGTGAACACCGCCCTCACCCTCCCGTCGGCGCCCCCGCCGGACGCACCGGGTAGCCGGTGACCAGCAGGTCGCCGTCCAGCCTCTCGATGGTGAGATCGGTCAGCCGCCAGGCCTGATCCAGCGTTGGGCAGCCCCGCCCGCCGACCGGCCCCGGGGCACCCACCCCGCCGACGACCGTGGGGGCGATGAAGGCGCTCACCTTGTCCACCAGCCCGGCGTCGAAGAAACTGCCCAGGACGCGCCCACCCCCCTCGACCAGGAGGCCGGCGATCTCACAATCGGCCAGAAGACGCAGGGCGGCGTGGAGGTCCACGCCGGCCTCGGTCGCCGGGACGACGAAAACCCGGGCGCCGGCGGCCTGGATCCGGGCCAGACGGTCCGGCGGGGCGGCGGGGGTGGTCAGCACCCAGGTGGTCGGGGCCAGATCGGGCCGCAGGACCCGGGCCGTCAGCGGCAGGCGCAGACGGCTGTCGAGGATGATGCGGACGAACGGCCGGTGGCGCGGCGGCCGGTCGGGGTCGGGCGGCCGGCGGACCGTCAGCTCCGGGTCGTCGGCCAGGACGGTGTTGATGCCGACCAGGACCGCGTCGAGCCGGTCGCGCAGCTCGTGCACCCGGGCCCGGGCGGCCGGGCCGGTGATCCAGCGGGCGGCGCCGGTGGCCGTGGCGATGCGCCCGTCGAGGGTCATCGCCCACTTGGCCCAGACGAACGGCCGGCGCTGGGTGATATAGGTGAAGAAGACCTCGTTCAGACGCCGGGCCTCGTCGGCGTGCTCCCCCAGGTGAACCCGGATCCCGGCCGCGGTGAGCGCCGCCAGCCCCTGGCCGTTCACCTGGGGATTGGGATCCAGGACGGCCACGTGGACCTCGCGGATGCCGGCGGCGATGATGGCGGCAGTGCAGGGCGGGGTCCGCCCGTAGTGGCAGCAGGGCTCCAGCGTCACGTAGAGGCTGGCGCCGTGGGCCCGGTCGCCCGCCTCCCGCAGGGCCACGATCTCGGCGTGCGGACCGCCGGGCGGCTGGGTGAAGCCGCGTCCGACGATGACCCCATCGCGCACCACCACCGCCCCCACGGCCGGGTTGGGGCTGGTGCGCCCCAGGGCCCGCCGGGCCAGGGCCAGGGCCTCGGCCATAAAGTCCATGGGCACGACTCCAGGCTGGACCAGCGCGGCGGGGGCGGGGAGCCGAATGCCGACAGGGGGATGAAAAAAGACCCGAAGGCGCAGAGACCCTCGGATCCACGATCATCCGAGCTGCCGCCTTCTCCCATCCGGACTATACCGTCGGCCCCGGAACTTCCCCGGGTCTGCCGCTCATCGCGGCTCGCGGGCTGTACCGCCGATCGGGAATTGGCGCCAAGCGCCTCACCCTGCCCCGAAGGACGCGCTCTTCTGTTGCCTGAAGTGTAGCCGACGGGCCGCCCATCTGTCAAGAGCGGCCCGCACCCTAGCCTTTGACGTAGGAGAACTTCTCCGCTACCTTCCCCTCGCGTATGCGGAAGATATCCACGCCCCGGACGTGTCCGGACCGACCCTCCGGCTCATCCCAGCGATAGACCCAGCGCACAACGCCACGATCCCCACACGCAAACATCTCCTCGGTTTCGAAAACGGCGTGCGGCGAAGCGGCGAAGAAGCGGTCCCAATAGGCCCGAACGGCCGCCTGCCCGGTATAGCGTTCACCATCCGGCTGCGGGACAGTGTTTTCGAAGACACAGTCTTCGGTCATCATCGCCATAATGGCCTCGACATCGTGTCGGTTGAAAGCGTCGTTGAAGTGCCGGATCACCTCCAGTGTGGATTTCGCCAGCGTCTCCGGATCGCCAGCCATCCTCGCCTCCCCGTCAAAAGCGGCCGGGCTTACGGCCGGCGGACAACGTCCGCCAGTTCGATCAGCACATTCGGCTCGTCGCCGACCACCCAGGCGTCGTGGCCCGGTTGCATGATCGCCACGTCGCCGGGGCCGAACTCCATCTCGGTGCCGTCGTCCATCCGGACCCGCTGACGTCCGGCCAGAAAGATCTTTACATGGAACCGCTGGCAACTGTCGCCGCCGACGACCGGCTTGACATGGGTCGACCACCGCCAGCCGGGTTCGAGGGTCTCGCGGTAGAAGGTCAGACCGCCGACGGTGATGACATCGATCCGGCCTTTCGGGAACGGCCGGCGCGTCTCATCCGGGGTCTCGAAGCTCTTCCCCACGATGGTCGGGAACGATTCTGTCATGGCTCTCCTCCGTGAACCAGGACTCAGGGGCCCGAAAGACGCATCGCGCAACCGACGCCCGGTGGTCATGGCTCCTCCGTCGGGCGACGCCGGCGGTATAACCGTACCCGCGCCCCGGGCGTTCGACGAGCGGTCAGACGGCCACTCATCGTCACTGTACCAGCAGGCGTCCGGGAATGGCATCGGCAGATCTGCCGATCTTTAGGGACCGGCTGGAGGGGAAAACTCCACGCGGCGGGCCCTAGGCGGGCTCGGGGGTCGCCAGCCCCTGGGCGACGACCCAGGCGGCGATCTGGGCCCGGGAGGCGAACCCCAGTTTGGTGAGGATGTTGGCGACATACGTCGCGACCGTTCGCTCGCTGAGGCGCATGATGTGGGTTCATTGTTCACACCAGGCGGAGGCGCAGAAGAGTATGGGCCAGGATCGTCGCGGCCGTGCGGGTGAGCAAGCCCCAGAA
>CACRXC010000193.1_pt1 | contig 12360 bp, 14 predicted proteins | sample 5377091 | NCBI WGS metagenome assembly CACRXC01 (sample SAMEA6061845, study PRJEB28556) | metagenome | reverse complement strand
GGAGGCGGCGCTCCACCGGGCGGGCGAGCCGCAGGACGGGCCGCTCCCGCCGGGGGAGACCGTCGTGGTGCTGGGCCCGCGGGGGGGCGTGGGGAAGACGGCGGTGGCGGTGACGCTGGCGGCGCTGTGTCGGGCGGCCCGGCCGCAGGAGACGACGGCGCTGCTGGACCTGGACCCGGCCGGGCTGGACGTGGCCCGCTGGCTGGACCTGAGCGGGGAGGGATGGCAGCGTGGACCGGGCGGGCTTCTGGTGTTTCTGGGGCCGATGGAGGACGAGGGGGCGGTGGGGGAGGAGTGGGACGTGCTGGTGGTGGACACGCCGGTGGGGCCGACGCCGGCCGTGCGGGCGTTTCTCCGGCGGGCCACCCGGGTGCTGGTGGTGACGGCGCCGGAGGTGCTGGCGCTGGCGCGGACCCGGGCCGTGCTGGAGCGGCTGGGGGACGACGAGCGGGTGTGGGTGGCGCTGAACCGGCCGTGGGCGGCGGGGGCGCTGCGGGCCGGGGAGGTGGCGCGGCTGCTGGACCGACCGGTCCGGGTGGACCTGCCCCATGACCCGGCGGTGCCGCAGGCGCTGCGGCGGGGGTTGCCGCCGCCGGCCGTCTCTCCGCGCGGTCCGTTTGTGCGGGCGCTCCGGCGGCTGGTCGGCGATCTCCTGGGGGAGGCATGAGGGAATGCCGGAGGGGGTTCTTCCGGAGTTCCCCCAAAGGTTCTATTGGAATCCCCTAGGGGCAGTGCCGATGCTCTGTGAGAGGAACATCCGTCCCATGCCGCGGTGTGGCGGAGGCGGCGGGAGGAGGAGGAGACGATGCCGAACAGTCCGACGACGGTCATCAACACCAACATCATGGCCCTGCAGGCCCAGCGGCGGCTGTTCTTCACCGGCACCCAGCTGGCCAGGTCTATCGAGCGGCTGTCCACGGGGCTGCGCATCAACCGGGCGGCGGATGACGCGGCCGGGCTGAGCATGACCACCCGGATGGATGCGCAGATCATCGGGCTCCAGCGGGGGATGCAGAACGTGCAGGATGCCGTCTCGGTGATTCAGACGGCCGAGGGCGGTCTCGACGAGATCACCGGGGCGCTGCAGCGGATGCGGCAGCTGGCGGTGCAGGCCGCCACCGATACCCTGACCCCCGAGCAGCGGACCGCCATCCAGGAGGAGATGAACCGGCTCAGCGAGTCGGTGACGCAGATCGCCCAGAACACCAAGTTCAACGGCATCACCCTGCTGGACGGCTCGGTGACCACGATGGCCGTTCAGTTCGGGGCCAACACCAACGAGGTGAAATCCTTCACCCTGGCGGCGATGACGGCCGGGGCGCTGGGCGTCGATGCGCTGACGGTGAGCTCCCTGACCTTCGCTCAGGCGGCCATCGCCTCGATTGACGCGGCGCTGGGGACCCTCTCGGCCTTCCGGTCGCGGCTGGGCGCCCACCAGAACGCCTTCGAACGGCTGATGTCGAACGCCTCCACCCAGGTGGAGAACCTGACCCAGTCGGTCTCGCGCATCCGTGATCTCGACGTCGCCCAGGAGACCGTGAACTACACGCGCCTCCAGATTCTCCAGCAGGCCGGGACGGCGGTGCTGGCCCAGGCGGTCCAGCTCCCGGCCGGGGTGCTGAGCCTTCTGCGCTGATCCCATCGTCAGAGTCCGTGTCTCCGGCGCGGACGGCCGCCCGCGGACACCGGCGTCCGCGGGCGGCGGCTTTCTGCGCGCGCACCGTGCCGGAGACACCGGCGGAGCCGACAGAACCGATGCTGCCCGACCACCAGGTGCTGACCGGGGTTTTTCGTGCGACGGGCGAGGGGGTGCTGGCGCTGAACTATCGCCAGCAGGTGGTGGCCATGAACCCGGCGGCCGAGCGTCTTCTAGAGGAGCGTAAGGTTGAGATTGGCATTCGCTCTTCGGCTGGCGTCCGCATGATCGCGACCATCTCAGTTGCCGGGTGCTGGAGTGTCGGGACGATCTCGGGCGGCCGCTCTGCGGCGAGGAGTGTCTGGCCCGCCGGGCCGGCCTGGAGCGGCAGGAGGTGGGACCGCTGGCCATGCGGGTGGTGACCGCCACCGGCACCGTTCTGCCGGTGCTGGCGCGGTTTGTGCCGCTCCCGGCGGCCGACGACCGGGGGACGCTGGTGCTGCTCGTGCTGCGCGACCGGCGGGAAGAGGTCGGTCTGCGGGAGCGCATCGCCCACCTGGAGGCGGTGCTGCACGCCCGGCGTCTGGGCTGGAGCGCGCTGCTGGAGCGGCTGCGCACCGGCTGGCAACCGACGGTTTCGGCCCTGCGGCTGGGGCTGAAGACTCTGGCCGTCATGCCGGTCGGTCCGGAGGCACGCCGGGCGCTCGGCCAGATGGCCGAGGCCCTCTGGACGCTGGAAGAGTTCCTGTGGGACGTCCAGAGTCGCGTCCGTCGCCTGACCGAGGAGTGAGGGGTCCGGGGGACCGTTCCCCACGGCTCAGAGGGCGGCGGCGTTCTCCGGCCGAGAACCGTCCACCGGACGGTTCTCCCCGTCCGGGGGAAGGGGCTCCGGCCCGGGCGCTGCGGCCGTGTCGCCGGTGCCGCCCGTTTCCTCCGGGGCGAGACGCCAGTCGGTGCGGAGGACGAGGCCCGGGTCATCGGCCGTCGCGACCTCCAGGGGGGTGATGCGTTTGCCCCGGGCGTTGCGCAGAAGCCGCACCACCGGCCGGTAGGGCGGCTGCGGCTCCAGGCCCACCACGACCCCCCACCAGTCGCGCAGGGCCCCGGCCGCCACCCGTACCGGCGTGCCCACCGGGAACGGGGCGGTGAGGCGGAGGAGCAGGTCCACCAGCTCCCGATTGAGGGCCGGGCCGGCCAGCCGGCGCAGCAGCCCCCGGGCCACCTCCGGGGGGTAGCGGCGGCGGTAGGGGCGGTCGGACTGGAGGGCCACAAAGACCGAGACCACGGCCACCAGCTCCGCGTAGGGATGCATGTATCCCCAGCGGCCGCGCTCCGGTGAAAGCCAGCGGTTGGTTCCCCGCAACCCGCGGGGGTAGCCGGCGCCGTCCTGCCGTTCGTGATGCTGCCAGGCGATGGCGTTTTCGCGCACGGCGTCGGGGAACGCGGCGTGCAGCACGGTCCAGCCCCAGGCAGGGTGGTGACGGGACCAGGGTCCGTTCCGCGGGCGTCAAGGGACCCGGCTTCTCCCGCAGGTCCTTCGGTAAAAGCAGCATCCCCAGGTCGTGGAGGAGCGCTCCGCGGGCCAGGACCCGCAGCTCGTCCGGGGGCAGATCCAGACCCCGACCCAGGAGCACGCTCAGGGCCGCCGTCTCGACCATGTGGTCCAGCAGCCGGCTTTCTCCCTGGGCGGCGCCCACCGTCACCCCCGGCAGCGGCTCGGCCAGCACCTCCTGGAGGAGACGGTCCAGCGTCTCGCCCAGCTCTCCCAGGGAGAGCGCGCCGGGGAGCAGCCGACCGGCCCGGTCGGGATCCAGCCCCCGCGCCTGGGCCTGCTCGAGCGGGGCGGCCAGACGGGCCAGGGTCCGCAGGGCCTGGGCCCGCACCATGGTGGAGAGCGGCGGCTGCACGGGAATGCCCTGGGTCTCCTCGTCCTCGACCACCACGCAGACGATGCCCCGGCGGAGGAGGGCCTGCCGGTGCTCGGGAGTGAGCGGGGTGCCGGCCCGCAGCAGCACGTCGCCGGTGGCGGTGTAGATATCGAGGGCCAGACGGGCGTCGGGCGGCGCCGAGAGCACCCCGCAGAGGCGCATTCAGTCCTCCTCCAGGGCGAAGACCCAGACGGGTTCGCGGTCCGGCGCCGGCAGTCCCGCCCAGAGGAGCCGGAACCCGGGGACGGCGCCGGCGACCAGCGGCTGCCAGGCGGCCGGGGAATCCTCCTCCAGCAGGAGCAGCCGAACGCCGAGGCGGTGGGCGAGCGGTCGGATCGCCTCCGGGGGGAGGTCGGCCACCACCACCGCCGGGGTGCCGGTGAGGACGGTGTAGAGGGCGGGATCGACGGCCATGACCGGTTCGCCGGCCCGGTCCATGGCCGCAAGCACCGTTCCGACGGCCCGGTAGGCCTGGGCCTTGCGGTCCCAGCGGGCCTCCGTGCGCCTCCCCAGGTCCAGGCTCACCCCGACGGCCAGGAGCACCAGGAGCGCCGGGAGGGCCACGCCGGCCCATGACCGCCGGAGCGGCCGCCACCGGGCGATGGTCCACAGCCCGCCCACCACGGCCACGGCCCAGAAGGGCAGCACCGCCACCAGACTGTGGAGAAGCGTCCCCCGCTGAGAGGGGAAGGGGAACAGGAGGCTGAGGCTGCCGTACAGGACACCCCCGTACAGCCAGGCCGGGGCAAGGAGCGGATGGCGGCGCAGACGCAGCAGCCCCAGCAGGCCCACCGGCCAGAGGGCCACGCCGCCCAGGAGGACCAGGGCGGTGGAGTTCTCCACCAGCGCCCGGACGCGGGCCCGCAGGATGTTCTCGCCGCCCCAGGCCAGATGGGCGGCGAGGGAGAGGTCCGCCCCGGGGAGGAACATCTCCTCGTAGCGGCGCAGCCAGAGGGTGCGCAGCCCCAGAGATCCCGGCGGATGGCCCAGGACCAGGAGGGCGTACAGCCACCAGGGAAGAAGCACCAGCCCCGCCCCCAGGGCCAGGAGCAGGAGGGCCGCCGGCCGCCGCCGGGCGTGCCAGACCGCCGGGGCCAGGAGCAGCAGACCGTCGGCCCGCAGGAGCGCCCCCAGGCCGCCCAGCAGCCCCAGGGAAAAGAACGCCCGGCGCGTCGTGGCCCGGGCGGTGGCCAGGAGCGTGGTGGCTCCCAGCAGGCCGTAGAGGCCGAAGGTGTCGGCCCCGTGGAGATGCGTCCAGTAGCCGGTGCCCATGGTGGTGCTGAGCCCGGCGAGCCACGGGGCCCACCGGGCCGTGGGGAAGACCCGCGCGGCCAGACCCCCGGCCAGAAGGGTCATCCCCACCATCCCCAGAAGAGTCAGGGCCTGGGCCGCCCGGAAGGGGTCCAGGCCGGTGAGCGCCGCGCCCAGAGCGCTGAGGAGCGGCCAGAGCGGGGGCCAGTAGTCGCCCTCGGGGTGGGCGATGGCGGGCGGAACCGTCAGCCAGTGCCAGATGACCGTGCTGACGAACCCGCGCCCCGCCAGAAGATTGTGGGCCAGGTGAACGTCGTAGGCGGCGTCCAGATAGCCCGGGGAGGAGCGGAGCGCTGCCGCCGGGCCATGGAGGCCCAGCGCCATGAGCGCCAGCCCCACGGGCCACCACTGGCGCCCCGGTGGGCGGTCGGCGGTCGCCGCCGGCGCCGGGACGTCCGGGGAGGAGAGGACGTTGAGGAAGGCGTGCCGGCCGTAATCCATGCGTGTGCTCTCCGCCGGTCTCCATGCCTCCGGTGGGGCCGGGTCTCCGGCCCGGCCGCGCCGAAGGCGGTCTCATCAGAAACATAGCCCGGCGGGGCATACGGGTGAATTGGAGAGCGCCGGTTCTCCTGCCCGGTTAAACGGCAAAAAAAGACCGACCGTCGGATGGTCCGGACCACGCGACGGTCGGTCTCTGACATGTCCCGGCCGGGTCTACCCCCGCCCGAACGCCCGTTCCAGCCAGGCGTCGGGGAGGCGGCGGACGACGAAGCGTCCGTGGGGGCAGACCGGAAGCGGGGCGGCCGCCCGGAACCGCTCCAGGAGCTCCTGGAGGTCGCGCCCGACCAGCGGCTCGCCGGCCTTGACGGCCAGGCGGCAGGCCAGGCGGGCCGCCAGCCGGTGGCGGAGGTCGCCCGTCTCCCCTCGTTCGGCCAGGAGCTCCAGCGCCGTCCGCGCCAGGGTCTCCGGGGCGAGCGGGAACGGGAGAACGGGCGTCGCCCGCACCAGGAGCAGCCCCGGCCCGAAGGGTTCCACCTCCAGGTCCAGGTCGGCCAGCGCCGGGGTCGCCTCCTCCAGGGCGGCCTCCCAGGCGGGCGGGATCTCCAGCGACAGCGGCTGGAGCAGCGGCTGCCGGGGCGCCGTCCCGGGCAGCGCCGTCAGAATCTCCTCGTAGAGGACCCGCTCGTGGACCACATGGCGGTCCAGGAGGTACAGGGCGTCAGGGCCCTCGGCGAGGATCAGCCACCGCCGGTACTCCCCCAGGAGGCGGAGGGGCGGCAGCGCGGGCTCGGTCTCCGGCGCCGCTGGTTCGGCCGACGACCGGGTCACCGGACGAGACGCTCCGGCGGGGTCGGGGAAGAGGGTGGGTGGGGGAGCGACGCCGGGCGGAGGTTCCGGGGGAGACCCCTCCGGTGGATGCGGCGCGTCCACCGGCAGGAGAAAAGCGCTCCGGGGCGCGGCGGGGAGCGGAGTCCGGCGCAGGGCCTGCCGCACGGCCGTCCCCACCAGGGCCACCGTTTCGGTCTCCCGGCGCAGGCCCACCTCCGTCTTGGCGGGATGGACGTTCGGGTCAACGTCCGCCGGGTCCAGGCGGAGATGGAGCGCGACCACCGGGTGGCGGTCGGCCGGGTAGGCGCCGCGGGTGGCCGCCCGCAGAGCCGCAAGCAGCGCCGGCACGCGCACCGGGCGGCCGTTGATGCCGATGACCTGGCGGGCCGGGGTGGGCCGCCCGTCGCCCGGGGGCGAGATCAGCCCGACCACGGCGCCCACGGCCGTCTCGGCCAGGACCTCCAGGAGCCGCGGGGCGTCGTCGGGCCAGACCGCCTGGGCGGCGCCCCGGATTCCCCCGGCGCCCGGCGTCTGGAGCCGGAGCGTCCCGTCTACCTCCAGCCGGAAGCGGACGTGGGGGTGGAGGAGCGCGTAGGCCTCCACCAGCCGGGCCACCTGGGCGGTGGTCTGGGCCGGGGGCGGAAGCGCCGCCCGCCGGGCCGGCAGCGGGGCAAAGAGGTGCCGGACCACCACCGTGGTTCCGGGTGGGGCGGCCACCGTCTCCCGCTCCGGGGGCCGCCCGGGGACACAGCGGAGACGGACGGCCGCCGTCTGCTCCGGTGGCCGGGTGGTGAGGATGACCTCGGCCACCTGGGTCAGGGCGAAGAGCGCCTCGCCCCGAAAGCCCAGGGTGGTGATATGGTCCAGCTCCTCCGGGGTGCGGAGCTTGCTGGTGGCATGCCGGGCCACCGCCAGGGGAACCTCGGCGGCCGGGATGCCGCAGCCGTCGTCCGTGACCCGGATGAGGGTCTGGCCGCCCTCGGCCAGGACGATGTCGATGGTGCTCGCCCCGGCATCGAGGGCGTTCTCGATGAGCTCTTTCACGGCGGCGGCCGGGGAGGTGATGACCTCCCCGGCGGCAATGCGGGCTGCCACCTGGGGCGGCAGGATGGAAATCGGCATGGGCATCCTCCGGATCGGGAACGGACGCCGGCCGGTCAGCGCCGGTCGGCGGTGTGGGCGGCCGGCGGTTTGAGGGCGAAGAGGCCCTGACCGAGGACCTCTTCGGCCGGGGGCAGCGGCACCGGGGGCGCCCCCGCGCAGCGGGGGGCCAGCAGGGCCACCACCGGCACGTCGGGCCAGTGCCCGACGACCGTGGAGGCCAGCCACAGGTGGGCGCCCCGCGGGCAGCCCTCCAGGGCCACCACCCGGGCGCGGGTGGCCCGCCAGCCGTCGGTGTGGAGGAAGACCAGACCGGCGCCCTCCACCAGCCCCAGCATGCAGAGGGCCGTGGAGGTCTCCGGCAGGAGCCGGAGCGCCCGGTCCAGGACGGCCCGGCGGCCCTCTTCATCCGGCGGCCAGTTCAGGGCAGAAAAGCCGCAGGTGCAGAGGGCGTGGGCGGGGGTGATGGTCTCTCCCCCGTCCACCCAGGGGCGGCAGCGGGCGCGGGCCCAGCCGTCCGGCTCCGGCCGCCAGGCGGTCGGGACCACGCTGCCGATGGGCCGCAGCGGGGTCGCCCGGTCGCCGACATGCCAGAACCGCAGGCCCTGCACCGGGCAGGCGCTGCCGCCCAGCAGGCGCGGGGCGGTCATCGGGCGTCCTCCCGCGGCTCCGGCGCCGGCGGCCGGGCCGTGCGGGGCGCGTTCTCCGGGGACCGGGAACCTTCCGAGGGAAGGTTCTCCCCGGCCGGTGTCTTCGCCTCCCGGTCTTCCCGCGCCGGGAGGATGAGAAGAATCGCCACGAGCCTTCCGTGCTGCATGATTTCCTCCCACGCAAAACCGCCGGGGAGACACGGCTCCCCGGCGGCGCTTCTTTCCGTCTGGTCGTCTGCGTGGCCGGCATCGGCCCCTCCTGTCGGTTCCAGTGTAGCAGACAGGGGGCCGATCATCCAGGTCACTCCAGGTCGTGGAAGCCCAGACGGTCCTGCCACATGTGGTCGAAGACGGCCGTCCAGGCCCGGGCCAGGTCGGGAGACTCCACCACCGCCAGCACCTCGTCGTTCTTGCGGGCGGCCTGGGTGGTGACGTTGAAGGAGCCGAAGGCCACCACCCGCCCGTCGGCGATGGCGACCTTGAGATGCATCAGCCCCGGGTGGGCATTGACCCGCACCGGGATGCCGGCGGCCCGCAGCCGGCGCAGCGCCGGCCCCGACGGCCCCAGGCCCGCCTGCTCCCGGTCGGCGAGCACGCGCACGGCCACCCCCCGCAGCTTCGCCCGGATCACCGCCTGGACGACGTCCGGGTGGGTGAGGCTGTAGATGGCCAGGTCCAGGCGTTCCCGCGCCCCGTCCAGGACGGTGAGGAGCAGCCGCTCCGGGGCCTGCCCTTCGCGGGTGAAGGCCCAGCGGACCTCCGTCCCCACGCAGGCGGCGCCCGGCGCCGCCCGACAGGCGGTCAGAAGAGCCGCAAGAAGGAGGAGAAGGGCCGACAGTCGGCGCAGAAAGGGAGACATAGACACCTCCGGGGAGAAAACTCGGGGAAAGACGCGCCGGGCCTTTCACCGTCCCCCGCTCGGGGGCAGGGGTGTCCGTGGGAAAAGAGGCCCGGCGCAGGAGAGATCGTCCGGTGGGCGGTCTCCCGTCCACCGTCGGATGGTCCGGACCACGCGACGGTCAGGGGAGAAGGGTCTGCCCGCGGGTGGACGGGTCGTCCGGGGGCGCGGCCGGCCGGGCCGGGAGCCGTTCGGCCTCCGCCAGGGTGAGCGGGCGGGCGCCCGTGAGACAGTCCACCGGACTGTCTCACCCCGGAGCTCCCCCCGGTGGCTCCCGTCCTGATCGGCGCCCTCCCAAACGGCGCCCTCTTCGACGATGAGCACCGGCGAGGTCACCTGTGCGTGGCGCAGACCGCCGGCGCAGGTGGCCCCGCAGCGCAGAAGCGTTCCCGGCGGCAGGTCCACCCAGGCCTCGCCGTCCACCCGCGTTCCTTTGGCGCGGGAGATATCTGTCTCCTGCCCGCGGGGACGCGGGAGCCAGCGCGGCGCGGCCTCCCGCCGGACCCGGACCGTGCGCCCGGACCCCTCCCCCACGATTTCGAGGGCGGTGAGGTCGAAGGCCGCCCACCAGGCCGGGCCGTTCCCGGCCCCGCCCCGGCGCACGGTGAAGACAACCCGGATCATCGGGGCGGCTCCCCCGGCTCCGGGGGCCACGCCACGGCCGGGACGCGCTCGCCCCGCAGGTCGAACAGCCCCAGCCCGGCCCGCCCGGCCGTCGCCTCCGTGCCCAGGTAGACGGCCAGCCCTCCCAGATAGATGAGCGCCGGTCGGGTGATGCCTACCTGGGCCAGCCGCCGCCAGGTCTCCGGCGCCCGGAATTTCCGGGCGACCTCCTGGATGTCGGCTGCCCGGACCCGGCCGCGCACTTCCCCCAGCACCCAGATGGTCTGGCCGGCCGCCGTCGCGGCCTGGGCGACCAGGTCCACTTCAAAATCACCCAGATCCAGGGGAGCCGGCGCGGTGCGCAGCCGCCAGCCGCGTGCCCGGAGAATCCTCTCCAGCACCCGGCCCAGATTGGCTTCGACCAGCGGGCCGGTCCGGCGGACAAAGTCCTCCATCGACCGCCGATGGTTCTGGAAGGCCTGCTCCAGGGCGCCGAGCCGCCGGGCCATCTCGGCCTGGGCTTCGGTCAGCCGGGCGATCTCCGCCTCGGTGCGGGCCTGGGCGTCTGCCAGCCGGGCGACCGTCTCTTCCAGCCGGGCCAGCCGCTCTTCGGCCTGGACCATGCGCTCGGTCAGGTGGACGACCGTCTCTGCCGTGCGGGCCTGGGCCTCGGTCAGCCGGACCACGGCGTCCTCCAGCCGGCCGACGCGCTCCTCCGTCCGGGCCTGAGCCTCGGCCAGCCGGTCCACCCGCTCCCCCAGCGCCCGGACCTCCCGGGTCAGCCCACGCACCTCGGTCGGCAGCCCCGCCAGGGCCAGCAGCCCCTGGAGCACCCCGGCCTCCGGGAAAAGAGCCTGAAGCACCGCCTGCCGTTTCTCCGGCTCCTCACGCAGCAGCCGGAGCAGCTGCTCAAAGGCATCGGTGGGCCGGTCCATCGTCTCCCTCCGTGACGGGAAAAATATACCATGGGGGCGGGGCCGGCGGCCCGCCCGCACGAAGCGCCAGCGGCAGGCCGGCCTCCTCCTCGGCGGCGACGGCCGCCGCACGGGAGGAGAACGGGCCGAGGAGGCGCCCGTCGGTCAGGCGCACCTGCCAGGGCCCCGGCAGCCGGCGGGAGAGCGCCCGGGCCCACGCCCACCGGCCCACAAGACGCCCCCGCAGCAGGCGAAAGAGCCCGCGGGACCACCCCGCCGGCTCCACCCACCCCGTCCGCCGGGCCGCCACCACCGTCCCCAGGGCGGCCTCGAGCGCCCGGTCCGCCTCCGGGTGGGCGATGGCCTCCACCCGCCCGTCCGGCCGGAGGAGGAGAATCATCGTCCCCCCTCCCGCAGCCGGGGACGGACGCCCTGCCGGTAATATTCCGGCGTGCGGCGCCGCTCCCGCACGGCCCCCAGCGCCCGGTCAAAGGGCTCGAGAAGCCCGGCGCAGTCGGGCCCACAGGCCCCCTCCACCTCCGCCTCCACCGTCCCGTCGGGACGGATGGTGATGATCAGCTCTTCCGTCATCTCTGCCTCCGACTACTCTTCTCGCTGTGGTGGTTCGGCCGCCAGGAGCGCGGCCGGCGACTCATACACCCGCAGGCCGAGCGCGGCGGCCAGGTGTGCCTCCTGCCGGGCCCCGGCCGACGCCTCCCATCCCGGCAGGAGAAGAACACAGTCGGCCACCTGCAGCCAGGCCGTGTCCATCTCCAGCCAGACGGCATGCGGAAAGGGATGGACTGCGTGCCCGTAGAGAGGCAGGTGGGGGACGAACGGCGCGTACCCGTGCCGGGCCAGGAGGGTGGCCGAGGCCCTGGCCCGCCGGAGATTCCGGCGCATCGTCGCCGGAGAGGCGGTCTCCCCGTTGGAGAGCGGCCCGGCCAGGGAGACGCGGGTCCGGCGCACGGCTCCCTACCGCCGCAGGCGGAGGACAATCGTCCCGTCCGCCCGCCGCTCCTCCGCCACCCGGTAGCCCAGACGGCGGGCGGTCTTGAGCGTCACGGACCGGGCGTACGCCTGCCGGATCCGCTCCAGGTGCGCCCGGTGGTGTCGGAGGTCGTACTCCGAGTACACCAGATCGTAGCGGACCCGCCCCGGCGCCTCCTCCACCCGGACCACCCCCAGATCGTTGGCGCCGGGGCCGATGTGCCGCCGGTCCACCCGCACAAGGGCATCCGACCGGCGCACCCGCCCCTCGTAGCCGTAGAGGGGCAGGTTCTCCCCCACCTGGACCTCCGGGAACACCTCCCGGAGGACGGCGATCAGCGCCTCCAGATCACGAATCTGGAGGTCAAGAACGTGATACTCGCTCATGACACCTCCTTACGGCACCTCCAGAAGTCACAGGATCACCCGCCGGTCGGTCGCGACCGGGAACGCCGTCCCGGTCTCTTCGGGGTCGGCGGCCGGGTCCTGGGCCGGCTCAAACCGGTCCCGGACCGCCTGGAGGGCCCGGAGGGCGTCGGCCGCCTGCTCCACCAGCGGCGGCGTGCGCCGGAGCGCCGCCTGCACGTGCTCGGCCAGCGCCTCCGGGGTCGCCTCGCCCTCCCCGGCGGCCAGCGCCTGGAGCGCCCGCTCCACACAGAGCTCCAGGCTCCGGCCCGAATGGCCCCGGGCCTGCCGGGCCAGCGCGGCCAGCGCCTCGTCGGGGAGGGCGTGCCCGCGCTTGCGGAGGTGGATCCGCAGAATCTCCGCCCGGGCCCGCGGACCGGGAAGGTCCACGAAGAACCGGTAGGAGAACCGCTCCAGGAGCTCCGGGCGAAGCCGGGAGACGTCGTTGGCGGTGGCCACCACCACCACGCCCCGCTCCTGGGCCCGCTCCTGCATCCAGGTGAGGAGCGTCCCCAGCACCCGGAGGGAGGTGCCCCCGTCCAGGTCGCCTGCCCCCGTGGCCTTCTCGAGCTCGTCCACCCAGGCGACCACCGGGGCGGCGGCCTCCAGCGTCCGCAGGGCCTGGCGCAGGGTCGCCTCCGACTGGCCCAGGAGG
>CACRXC010000192.1_pt1 | contig 12533 bp, 10 predicted proteins | sample 5377091 | NCBI WGS metagenome assembly CACRXC01 (sample SAMEA6061845, study PRJEB28556) | metagenome | reverse complement strand
AGCTCGTGTCGGTGGGGCATGCTGCACCTCACTCACCACGGGATCGGTCAACACAATTATGCCCTACTGAATCTACTCATTGAAAACAGGCCCTAGTACTGGATGATGCTGACCAGCGGGTACTCGCTCAGCCGCTCCCGGCCCCGCAGGAAGGTCAGTTCGACGAGGAAGCAGAGCCCGAGGAGCTGGCCGCCCAGTCGTTCGATGAGATCGATGGCCGCCCGGACCGTCCCGGCCGTGGCCAGCAGGTCGTCGACCAGGAGCACCCGCTGGCCGGGGGTGATGGCGTCGCGGTGGATCTCCAGGACGCTGGTGCCGTACTCCAGTTCGTACTCGACCCGCAGCGTCTCGGCCGGCAGCCGCCCGGCCTTGCGGATCGGCACGAAGGCCGCCCCGAGCTGGTAGGCCATCGGGGCGGCGAAGATGAAGCCCCGCGACTCGATCCCGGCCACCACGTCGACCGGCTGGTCCCGGAACGGCGCCGTCATGCGGTCGATGGCCGTCCGGAAGGCCTGGGGGTCTTTGAGCAGCGTGGTGATATCCTTGAAGAGGATCCCCTTGCGGGGAAAGTCCGGGACGTCGCGGATCTTGGCCGCCAGTTCGCGCACCACCTCGTCGACCATCGTCAGCCCACCTCCTTTTGCTGGCGCACGCCGGCCAGCAGCGCGCAGATCTCTTCCAGAACCGTGACCCAGGCCGGCCCCAGCCGATCCCGGTCCAGCCAGAGCACGCTCCGCCCGGCCTGGACGCCGGGGCCGTAGCGCCGGGCGATCTGGGCCAGACGGGCCGGCTCCTCGCGGTGCAGCCGGAGGAGCGTCCGGCTCTCGTCGCTGGTGATGGCGGCCACCCCGCCGGCGGCCGCCAGCAGTTTCACCTGGACCAGGAAGACCAGGTTGAGCGCCGGCTCTGGCGGCGGGCCGAAGCGGTCGCGCATCTCCAGAAGAAGGGCCCCGACCTCCTCCGGGCTGATGGCTTTGGCCAGCCGCTGGTAGATCGCCAGTCGGGCCGCCTCGTCGGGGATGTAGTCGGCCGGGAGATAGGCCGGCAGCGGCACGTCGATCGTCAGGGCCGGTGGCTGGGGCGGGGGCGCCTGCCCCTGCAGTTCGCGGACCGCCTCGGCCAGGAGCTGGCAGTACAGGTGGAAGCCCACCGCTGCCACGTGGCCGTGCTGCTCGGGGCCCAAAAGATTCCCGGCCCCCCGGATCTCCAGGTCCTTCATGGCGATGCGGAAGCCGGCCCCCAGTTCGGTGGCCTCGGCGATGGTCCGCAGCCGCTTCTCGGCCACCTCGCTGAGCACCCGTCCGGGCGGATAGAGGAAATAGGCGTAGGCCCGCTGGGCTCCCCGGCCCACCCGCCCCCGCAGCTGGTAGAGTTGCGCCAGGCCGAAGGTGTCGGCCCGGTCGACAATGATCGTGTTGGCGTTGGGAATGTCCAGCCCCGACTCGATGATCGTCGTGCAGACCAGAACGTCGTAGCGCCCGGCGGCGAAATCGAGCATGACCTGCTCGAGGGCCTCCTCCGGCATCTGCCCGTGGCCGACCACGATGCTGGCCTCGGGCACCAGCTGCTGCAGGCGGGCGGCGGTCTGGTAGATCGTCTGCACCCGGTTGTGGACGAAGAAAACCTGGCCGCCGCGCTCCAGTTCGCGCAGGATGGCCTCGCGGATGACCCCCTCGTCGTAGGGCAGAACGTAGGTCCGGATGGGCAGCCGGTCCTCGGGGGGTGTCTCCATGGTGCTCAGATCGCGCAGGTTGACCAGGGCCATATAGAGGGTGCGCGGGATCGGGGTGGCGGTCAGGGTGAGCACGTCCACCTCGCGGCGCAGCTGCTTCAGGTGCTCTTTGTGGGCCACCCCGAAGCGCTGCTCCTCGTCGATGATGACCAGCCCCAGGTCCTTGAAGGCCACGTCCTTCTGCAGCAGACGGTGGGTGCCGATGACGATGTCCACCGCCCCGGTCTTGAGGCCGGCGATGATCTCCTTCTGCTCGCGCTCGCTGCGGAAGCGCGAGAGCATCTCCACCCGGACCGGGAAGGCCTGGAGTCGCTCGCGGAAGGTCTGGTAGTGCTGCTGGGCCAGAACGGTGGTTGGCACCAGCACCGCCACCTGCTTGCCGTCCATCACCGCCTTGAAGGCGGCCCGCAGGGCCACCTCGGTCTTGCCGTAGCCGACGTCGCCGCAGAGGAGCCGGTCCATCGGCCGGGGCCGCTCCATATCGGCCTTGACCGCCTGGATGGCCTCGATCTGGTCGGGCGTCTCGGTGTAGGGGAACGCGGCCTCCAGTTCCTTCTGCCAGGGGGTGTCCGGGCTGAAGGCGAAGCCGGGCGTCACCGCCCGGGCGGCGTAGAGGGCGAGGAGGTCGCGGGCCAGCTCCCGGACCGCCGCCCGGACACGCGCGCGGGTGCGGGCCCAGTCGCCGGTGCCCAGCCGGTGGAGGGTCGGCGGCTGGTCGCCCAGCCCGAGATAGCGGCTGACCCGGTCGGCCTGATCCACCGGCACGTACAGACGGTCGCCAGCGGCGTACTCCAGCTCCAGGTACTCGCGCTCGACCCCGTCCTGGCTGAGCCGGACCAGCCCCCGGTAGCGGCCCACCCCGTGCTCGACATGGACGACGTAGTCGCCGGGGCTGAGATCGCTCAGGAAGGTCTCGCGCGGGGCCGTCCGGGCCCGCACCACCCGCCGGGGCTTGACCCAGCCGAAAATCTCGGCGTCGGTCAGAAGCACCAGGTCCCCCGAGGCCAGGCGCAGACGGAAGCCGGCGGCCAGCGAGCCATGGACCAGGGCGAGCGACCCCGGCGGCGGTGGCGCGACGATGGCCGTCAGACTGGTCGGCACAAGGTCGTGACCGGTCAGGAGTTCGGCCAGCCGCTGGTCCTGCTGGCTGACCAGCACCACCCGGGCCCGGGCCTGCTGGTGAGCCCGGCAGTCGTCGAGCACCGCCCGCAGGCGTCCCCCGTAGGGCGGGACGATGGCGACGTCGTCGGGGGCGGCCTCCCCCGGCGCCGCCTCCCCCTGCCAGCTCAGGCGGACCTGCGGCCGGTGGGCGCTGAGGGCCGCGAGGACCGGCTCGACGGGCCAGTAGGCCGTGGGGTACGCGGCCGGCAGATAGCCCTTTTCGGTCAGCTGGGCGCGCAGCGCCTCGGCCTGGCGGACGGTTTCTTCCAGGGCCGCCAGAATCTGTGGGGGCTCGTCGAGGACGAGCAGCGTCCCGGGCGGCAGGTAGTCCAGGAGCGCCCCCTGGCCCCGGTAGGGAGCGTAGAACTCGAGTCCTGGGAAGCCCTGCCCAGCCTGGAGCCACGCCAGGTCGCGCTGCCACTGGCGGGCCACCTCGGGCCGCAGGCGGTCCAGGGCCGGGGGATCGGCCAGCGGACCGGGCAGGATCTCGTGCGCCGGGGGGATGACGACCTGGCCGATCTGGCCGACCGAGCGCTGGGTCGCCGGGTCGAACTCCCGCAGGGTGTCGATCTCGTCGCCGAAGAACTCCAGCCGGCAGGGGCGGTCGGCGGTCGGCGGAAAGAGGTCGACGATGCCGCCCCGGTGGCTGAACTGGCCGGGCTCCTCAACCAGCGGGACCGGCTGGTAGCCGGTCTGGACCAGGTGGGCCAGAAGGGCGCTGAGGGCCAGCCGCTGGCCCGGCCGGAGGGTCAGGGTGGCGGCCTGGAACTCGGCCGGCGTCATCAGGCGCTGGAGCAGGGTGCGGGCCGAGGCCACCACCACCGGCGGCGGACTCGGGGACCGGCCGCTCAGGCCGGCCAGCACCCGCAGCCTTTGGGCCACCGTCACCGGGTCCCAGGGGAGCTGCTCGTAGAAGAGGGCGTCGGGCTCGGCGAAGAGCCAGCCGGGGATGGTCTCCGGCAGCCAGGCCTGAAGGTGCTCGCTCAGTTTCTGGGCGTGCTGGGCGGTGGCGGTGACCACGACGACCGGCCCGCTCTGGCGGCGGGCCAGGGCGGCGATCAGGGCCGGCTTGGCCCCCTCGACCAGCCGCAGGCTGGCCTGGCCGGCGGTGGCCAGCCTCTGGGTCAGCCGGGCGAAGCCCGGCCATTCGTCCAGGAGGGGAAGCAGGCCGCTGAGCAGCACCGAGGTCTCCAAACACGACAAAGGACTGATCCTGGTCGATCAGTCCCGGAGAAAAATCTTAGCATACCGGCTGCTCGGACGGCAAGGGCGGCCGGCACAGGCTTTGCCGGCCGGGAGGGATCCCGGTGCGACCGGGGGAGGAGGTGAGGCGATGGCGACACGCTACCCGTATCCGGAGCGCGAGGTCACCCCGCGGGTCTTCGCCGTCGGGGTGGGCCGGTTGCCCGGCACGGTGCCGGCGCGGTCGGACGAGGACATCCGGCGGGATGTGGAGACCGCCCTCTTCTACGACGGGGTGGTCTCCTCGCTGGGCATCCAGGTCGAGGTCCGCGACGGGGTGGTGACGCTCCGCGGCACCGTCGACTCGGAGCACGCCCGCGAGCACGCCGAGGAGGACGCCCGGGCGGTGCCGGGGGTCCGGCAGGTGATCAATCTCCTGACCGTGCGGCCGGCCTAGGGCTGGTCGAGCGTTGGGGCGCGCAGCCGCGCCAGGACGGTCGGGAGGTGGTCGGCGATCTCGCTGGCCAGGGCGCCGGCCGGGCCGGCGCTCTGGCTGGCGCGATCGCCCGCCTGGGCGTGGAGGTACACCCCCAGCCGGGCGGCGTCGTAGGGGGTCAGCCCCTGGGCCAGGAGCCCACCGATGGCCCCGGCCAGCACGTCGCCGGTCCCGGCGGTGGCCAGGACCGGATTGGCGGTGGGGTTGATGGTGGCCTGGCCGCCGGGGTGAGCGGTGACCGTGCCGGCGCCTTTGAGCACCACCACCTGGCTCCAGGTGGCGGCTGCCTCCTGAGCGATGGCCAGGCGGGGGCCGGGACGCTCGCCCAGCAGCCGGCGCATCTCGCCGGGGTGGGGGGTGAGCACAGCCTGGACCGACAGGCGCCGCCACCACTCCGGGATCTCGGCCAGGATGTTCAGGGCGTCGGCGTCGATGACCCAGCGGGACGGCAGGTGGGCGGCGCTCTCGAGGAGGTGGGCGATGAAGGCGTTGGTCGGGAGCGCCCGCCCCAGTCCCGGGCCCAGCACCATCACCGTGTAGTCGCGGGCCGCCTCGACCAGGGCCTCGGCGGCCGTCGGGCCCAGCGTGCCCGGCGCGGCCTCGGGGAGCGGCAGATGGGTGGCCTCGACCAGGGCGGCCGCCGGCGAGAGACTGCGGGGCAGGGCCAGGGTCACCAGCCCGGCGCCCACCCGCAGGGCGCTGCGGGCGGCCAGCTGGGGCGCGCCGGTGTAGTGGGTCGAGCCCCCGACCACCAGCACCCGGCCGAACGTCCCCTTGTGGCCGCTGGGCGGCCGGGACGGCAGGAGGGCGCGGGCCAGGGCGGGGGTCATCAGGTCGACCGGCATCTCGGCGGCCAGACTGTAGGGGATACCGATGTCGGCCACCACCAGCTGGCCGACGTAATCGATCCCCGGCGGCTCGAAAAGCCCGCGTTTGGGGAAGCCCAGCGTCACCGTGAGATCAGCCCGCGGGGTCAGCGGGTCCACCTGACCGGTGTCGCTGTTGAGCCCGGTCGGCAGGTCGACGGCCACCAGGCGGACCTCGGCCCGGCGGGCGGCCCGCAGGCTCTCCAGCACCCGCTGGAGCGTCCCGGTGATCGGGCGGCTGATGCCGGTGCCGAGGAGGGCGTCGACGATGATATCGGCCTGAGCCACCAGCGCGCGCAGCCGGTGGCTGTCGGGGTCGTCCTCGGCCCGCCAGAGGGGAACGCCCCGCTCGGCCAGGAGATCGAGCTTAGCGTCCGGCTGGACGGCGCGCTGGCCGAGGTAGACGGTGACGCGGGCGCCCTGGTCGTGGAGGTGGCGGGCGGCCACCAGCCCGTCGCCGCCGTTGTTGCCGGGGCCGACCAGCACTACGATGTGCGCCCCGGCCACCCGGTAGTGGCGGGCGATGGCCTCGGCCACCGCCCGCCCGGCGTTCTCCATCAGGGCCGGCGGCGGCAGCCCCCGCTGGGCGGTGGCGGCCTCGAGGTCGCGCATCTGAGCGGTGGTCACAACCTTCATCCCGTCTGCTCCTCGGCTGGACAGGCGCGCGCCGGCCCGGGGCCGGTGGCGACGACGAAGGCGACGGCCAGCTGAGCGGTGTGGGAGAGGCTCAGGGCGAAGTGCACCAGCCCCAGCGCCTGGGCCTGGTCCCGGGCTCGCCCGGTCAGGCGGACGACCGGCCGTCCGCGGTCGGAGAGCACCTCGATCTCGTGCCAGCCGATGCCGCGCAGGCCGGTTCCCAGGGCCTTGGCCACCGCCTCCTTGGCCGCAAACCGGGCGGCCAGGCTGGGCCAGCGCCGCCGGCAGTAGGCCTGTTCGGCTGGGGTGAAGAGGCGGTCGAGGAAGCGCTGGCCGTGGCGGGTCCAGGCCCGGCGGAGGCGGTCGACCTCGACCAGGTCGACCCCGACCCGGACCGCCGGGGCGCTGGTCCGGAGATGGACGAGGGCTCCCTCGGGGAGGGTGGTGTGCACGGCGGCTCGCTCCTTCCCGTGACGGGGCGCTCGGGCCGTGCGTTCCCGGCCGCCGGTCCACCGGCGCCGACACGGTCGTGGATCCGGTTCCACGGGGCAAGTATAGGCCAGCCGGTGACGCCGGGCAAGGCCCACCGTCGCGCCCGCGCGGGCGACATAAGAAAGGTCACCCTTGCGAATGGGGATCGTGGGGTGGTAGAATCACGGTGCAGACCGGCCGGGGAGAGGCGGCCCCGTGGGGAGGAAAGCATGTTCTCAAAAAAGGAGCGGCCGGCGGTCACGGAAGAGCAGGTGCTGGCGGCCCTGCGGCAGATCATCGACCCCGACCTGCGGCGGGATGTGGTCTCGCTGGGGATGATCAAAGACCTCACCATCGAGGGGGGACGGGTCAGTTTCACCTTCGAACTGACCACGCCGGCCTGTCCGGTCAAGGCCCAGTTTGAGACGATGGCGCGGCAGGTGGTGGCGGCCATCCCGGGGGTGGAGTCGGTGGAGGTGCGAATGACCGCCAACGTCCCGGCGGCCCGGCGCCCCATGGCCACCCTCCCCGGGGTGCGCCATGTCATCGCCGTCGGGGCCGGCAAGGGTGGGGTGGGCAAGACCACGGTGGCGGTGAACCTGGCGGTCGCCCTGGCCCAGCTGGGCGCGCGGGCGGGGCTGCTCGACGCCGATGTCCACGGCCCCAACGTCCCGCTGATGATGGGGGTGGAGACGCCGCCCCGGCAGGAGGGCACCACGATCCTCCCGGCGGTCAGCCACGGCGTCCGCTATATGTCGGCCGGGTTCTTCGTCCAGAGCCGCCAGGCCCTCATCTGGCGCGGGCCGATGGTCGGCAAGATGGTCCAGGAACTCCTCTCGGTGGTCCAGTGGGGCGAGCTGGACTACCTCGTCGTCGACCTGCCGCCCGGCACCGGCGACGCCGCCCTGAGCCTGGCCCAGGCCATCCCGCTGACCGGCGCCCTCATCGTGACCCAGCCGCCGGAGGTCTCGCTGCTCGACGCCACCAAGGCGGTGAGCATGTTCCAGCGGCTGGAGGTCCCGATCCTGGGGATCGTCGAGAACATGAGCTACTTCGTCTGCCCGCACTGTGGCGAGCGGACCGAGATCTTCGCCCGGGGCGGAGCCCGGGAGGTGGCTGAGCACCTGAACATCCCCTTCCTGGGTGAGCTGCCGCTCGACCCGGCCATCCGGGCCGGGGGCGACGCCGGCCTGCCGGTGGTGGTCGGCCAGCCCGATTCGCCCCAGGCCGCCGCCTTCCGGGACCTGGCCCGCGCGGTGGCGGCGCGGGTGAGCGTCCTCAGCCGGGCCCCCGAGGAGACCGGTCCGGGCCAGCGGGCCTTCATCACCTTCTACGATTCCTGACCGCCTGGCCGGAACCCGCGCCGGCCTCCACGCCCGGGCGGTTCGGCGCTCCCGGCCGCCGGGACGGTCGCCCGCCGGCGGACCGGCCGCTGATTGTTCCCCTGTTTCCGCGCGCGACGGACATGGCCCCCGCCGTGGTCTGCGGACTCACTCCGGCGGGGCCGGACGATCGGAAAACAAAAACCCCAGGGAAGCCTCCCTGGGGCCAGCCGCCGGAGACACTGTACCAGGTGCCGAGGGCCGGAATCGAACCGGCGACACCGGCATTTTCAGTGCCGTGCTCTACCAACTGAGCTACCTCGGCGAACCGCCCTGAAATTATAGCGAACGCCTCGCCCGGTAGTCAAGGCCGGTGCGCGCTCAAAACAGACGAGCAGAAAAAAGACCGTCATAACGGCTGATTGCCGCCGCCCGATCCGCGGGTCGGTGCGCCGGCGGTGTGCCGCCACCGAGCCGCCTCGGCCCGCCGGCGGTCTGGACACGCCGGGACATCTGGGACCCCCCCCTCGGCGGTCGCTCCGGCCCCCGGCCAGAAAGCGGTCGGTCGGAGCCTCGCCTCTCGGACTGCGCGCCATCCGCGTCGCCGGACCGAAGAAGGCAAGAGAGTGAACACATGTTCTATTGACAGCCTGTTCGGCTCACCGTACCTTCCATGGTAGTTTCTGTGAGGAGGAGCAGGATGAGCCCGTCTGGACGATGGTCTCGGCGTCGCTTGCTGCGCGACGGTGTGGCGCTGGGCGGCCTGGCCGTGCTCGCGCTCGTCAGCGCCTGCGCGGGGGCTCCGCCCACCCCGACCACGGCGCCGGCCGCGCCAGCGCCCACGCCAACCTCCGCCCCGGCCGCCCCGCCCCAGGCGGCGCCAACCCCGACGCCGGCCGCTCCCCCGGCGGCCAAGGCCCCCGAGATCCCCGACACCAAGCCCGGCAAGTTCAACGTCTGGTATTCAGCCAACTGGAACAAGGTCACCGACGAGGTGATCGGCGAGACGTTCGTCGAGTGGGGCAAGACCCGAGGCATCGCGGTCGAGTGGCAGTCGGTGCCGGGGGCGCCGGCCTTCCTGGCCAAGATCTCGGCCACGGTGGCGGCCGGCCAGCCCCCCGAGATCTGCAACGCCTATCGTCCCTACTGGTATGAACTGGGCGAGATGCCGGCGGTCGACGACCTGGTCGCCAGATTCAAGGACCAGGCCGGGGGGATGTTCCAGAGCGCCATCGACACCAACCGGGCGCCGGATGGCAAGGTCATCGGTGTGCCCTACGCCATCGACGTCTGGCCGGTCCACTGGCGCGAGGACGTGATCAAGCCGGTGACCGGCGGCCGTTACTTCAAATCCTGGGACGAACTGATCGAACTGGGTCCCAAGATCCAGCAGCCGCCGCGGACCTATCTCATCGCCTTCGCCCTGGGCCACGAAGGCGACCATGTCAACAACATCGTCAGCGTGCTCTGGAGCTACGGCGGACGGCTGAACGACGAGGAAGGGGTGCCGGACATCAAGAATCCGGCCAACAAGGCCGGAATCGAGGTCATCGTCCGGATGTGGAAGGCCAAGCTCATTCCACCCGATACCTTCGCCGCCACCGTGACCTCGTGGAACAACGAGACCTACCAGAAGGGCCGGGCGCTGATGGCCATCAACCCGGCGACGATCATGGGCTGGCTGCTGGTCAACGATAAAGAGCTGGCCGAGAAAACGCTCTTGGCCAACGTGCCCAACGGGCCGACCGGCGCCTACGTCGAGGCCAGTGGTCTCGGCTTCAACTATTTCAAGCGCGCCAAACTGGCCCAGTACGCCCCGGAGGCGCTGGAGTATTTCATGCACCCCTCCCGGCTGGAGAAGATCTCCAAGGCGGTCGAGGGCCGCTTCGTCCCGGTCTACCGGGACCACACCAAAAACGAGTTCTGGGAGAAGTCGAAGTTCGCCGAGATGAAGCGGCTGGCCGAGGTCGGGCGGGTGCGCAACTGGCCGGCGGCGACGCAGCCCTGGCTGACCGAGGTGACCGACGCCAAGTACACCCTTTCGGATATGATGAACAAGATCATCAACGAGGGGATGCGGATCGAAGAGGCGCAGGAGTGGGCCCAGCGCGAGATGATGGAGGTCTACAACAAATTCCGCAAGAAGTGAGCGCCCGCCCAAGCGTCAGGGGGACCGGGCCAGCGGCCCCGGAGGCGGCGGGCGTTGGTCTGGCGCGGCGGTTGTGGTGTATCTCGAAGGAGGTGACCGCGTGGCACAGCGGCCGGCACCTTATCCCGAGACGATCCATCCGACGGTCGCCGGGCGGCTGCGGCGCGTCTTCGGCCCCGACTGGGTGCTGGGCTGGGTGCTGGTGGCGCCGGTGGTCCTGGTGGTGCTGGCGCTTCTGGCCTACCCGGTCGGCGACGCCATCTTCCTGAGCTTCGAAGAGCGCTACATCGGCAAGCAGGGCACCTGGGTCGGGCTGGCCAACTACCGCGATTTCCTCTTCAACCCCAACAATTTCTTCTGGCGGTCGGCGCTCATCACCCTGGTCTACACCGGCGGCGCGGTGGCCGGCAAGTTCTGCCTGGGGCTGGGGATGGCCAGTGTTCTCAATCAGGAGATTCCGGCCCGCAACCTCTTCCGGGCGCTGCTGTTTCTGCCCTGGGCGGTGCCGGCGGTGGTCTCGGCCTACGTCTGGCGCTTTCTCTTCGATACCACCGGCCCGATCAACGGTCTCATCGCCCAGTTCCGGCTGGCCGACGACTACATCTACTTCTTCAACGACGCCCGGCTGGCCCTGCCGGCGGTCATTCTGGTCGCCATCTGGGCGGGGACCCCGTTCTGGACGATGAACTTCCTGGCCGGGATGCAGGCCATCCCGCAGGAGTTGTACGAGGCGGCCGAGATCGATGGCGCCGGGACGCTCCAGCGCTTCCGCTACATCACCCTGCCGGGGCTCAAACACGTCATCCTGGTGACCGCCCTCCTCTCCACCATCTGGACCTCGGCGGCCCTGACCCAGATCTTCGTCCTGACCGGCGGTGGCCCCAACTACGCCACCACCACCCTGCCGATGTTCGCCTACCTGACCGCCATCCCCGGCACCCGGCTGGGGGCCGGGGCGGCCATCGCCATGCTGATGATGCCGGCCTATATCGCCCTGGTCCTGGTGCTCACCCGCTACATGCTGCGCCAGGAGTGAGGCGTCGAGGAAAGGGGGGCCGATGGCCACAGCGGAGGCGACGGTGCGCCGGCGGGCGCGGCAGCGACGCGGACCGGGACGCCGCTGGGTGGTGGCGACCTTCGGCGCGCTCCTCTTTTTCGTCCTCTGGACCATCATCCCGTTCATCTGGATGATTCTGGCCTCGATCAAAACCAACAAAGAGATCTACCAGGATTTCACCATCATCCCCAGAACCGTCTATTTCGGCCACTACCGGGAGTTGCTGTTCGGCAAGTTCGGTCTCTGGCTGACCAACAGTCTCCTCGTCTCAACCACCGTGACGACCCTTTCGATCCTGTTGGGGGCGTTCGGGGCCTACGCGGTCGCCCGGCTGCGCTTCGCCGGCCGGGGGGTGATCGCCCGGGGGCTCATCTTCACCTATCTGGTGCCCAGTTCGCTGCTCTTCATCCCGCTGTTTCAGGTGGTGGCCCGCCTGAACCTGGTCGATACGCTGGGGGCGCTTATCCTGGTCTACCCGACGTTCACGGTGCCGTTCTGCACCTGGATGCTCTTCAGTTACTTCCGCAACATCCCGGTGGAACTGGAGGAGGCGGCCCTGATCGATGGCTGCGGCCGGCTGGGGGTGCTCGTGCGGATCACGGCGCCGCTGTCGGCGCCGGCGGTGGCGGTGGTGGCGCTCTTCGCCTTCACCCAGTCGTGGAACGAGTTCCTCTACGCCCTGGTCTTCACCCACTCGCTGACCACCCGGACGGTGACGGTGGGGCTGACCCAGATGCTGGGCGAGGATGTCTTCTACTGGGGGCAGATGATGGGCGGGGCGATGATCGCCGCCCTGCCGCCGGTCATCATGTATACGCTGGCCCAGCGGCTGGTGATCCGGGGCCTGGTCGGTGGGGCCATCAAGGGCTAGGGCCCGCCGGCGGTTTCAGGCCTCGCCGGCGATCACCTCGTAGTGGAACATGACCGGAGGTTTGGCCAGCAGGTGGCCGAAGTGACGGCGCCATTCGGCGAAGAGCGGCCCCTGGCGGAAGCCCTCCATATGAGCGGCCACGCTGGTCCACTTGATGATCAGCACGAACGTCTCCGGGCGCTCGACGCCCTGCAGGAAGGTGCTGCCAAGGTACCCCTCGGCCTGCTCCAGGACGGCGCGGGCCTGCTGGAGAGCGGCGCGGAAGGCGGCGGCCTGCTCGGGCTGGGTCTCCAACTGGGCGATCTCGATGACCATACGCTCGGCTCCCGATGGTGGAGTGTGGTCGGCCCCCACTATACCCGAACCCGCGGGCGGCGTAAAGGGCCGGCGCTGAGGTCTGCCGGGCGGCGGGCCTGTCGGGTGATTGTCACATCTGTGGTGGGTGGGGGCTGGACAAAGAGGGGCAGGTCCCCTGGAATTAGGAGTAACGGCACACCCCAGGAGGCCTGCCCCATGGCCCGGAGAACCCTCCGCATCCCCGAAGTCACGCCCTCCCCCGAGGACCGGCCCTCCTCCTGCCCCTTCTGCGC
>CACRXC010000190.1_pt1 | contig 12639 bp, 12 predicted proteins | sample 5377091 | NCBI WGS metagenome assembly CACRXC01 (sample SAMEA6061845, study PRJEB28556) | metagenome | reverse complement strand
TTCTGGGGCTTGCTCACCCGCACGGCCGCGACGATCCTGGCCCATACTCTTCTGCGCCTCCGCCTGGTGTGAACAATGAACCCACATCATGCGCCTGAGAGAGCAGCGAATTGCCAAGATTGCCCTGGAGCAGGTTCCTCAGGTAACTCAGGTACTGCACATAGAGGGGAGTATCCAGATCAATCGAGAAGAGAGCCGCCGCCTGCATCCGGGCCTCTTCGTAGGTCATACCGTACTCGGCGATCAGGCCGTGGACGTAGACATCGATGGGGTTACCCGGCATCAGACGCACAAGGAAGAAGGTGAACGTGGTGACCAGATAAATGGTCACGAGGGCTTTCAGAAGCCGACGAACCAGGTAACTACGCCAGAGACGCTCAGCAAGAAGGCTCCAGCGCCCGAGGGTTTGGCGGGCCACTGCCACGCTGCCAACCGACATAGGCTCCCCACCGCGAGGGATCGTCCTGACAACGTTTTAGCAGAGCCCGCCAGGCCTGTCAATAGGCCGACGCTCTCCAGGCTGGCCTGGCCTCAGGCGGTTGCGGAAGGGGACGACGATCCCGCCTCCGCTCTCTGCCCAGCCCCGCCCGCAGCGGCCGGCCCTCCCGGCCGCCCATAGCGGGCCGGCCAGCGGACGAAGGTGTGCCAGCAGGCGTGCGAGCAGAAATAGTAGACGCGGCCCTGGTAGACCGCTCGCCCACCCCGCGCATTGGCCGGGGCAACCATCCGATGACACACCGGGTCCTCGGGCATGCTCTCACCTCCCGAACTGCCAACCATACTGCCAACCGCCGCCCGCTGAGACCGGACCCGACGCCGATCGCTCAGGACGGCCCCTCCTCGCCGACCAGAGCCTGGGCCACGGCGTCGACCAGCCAGACTCCACCGGCGATGGCCAGCGTGGCCAGACCCACCACCAGGACCACCGGCCCGAAGAGCAGGCCGCTCAGCGCCAGCCCTATCCCCAGAGCCGTGAGAACCGGCAGGAGGCTGGGCGCCGGCAGAGACAGCGGCTCCGGCGGCACCGGCGGTGGCGGTGGTGGCGGTGGAGGAACGGCGTGCACCTCGACCGGCACCACCGCCATCCCGGCCAGCGAGCCCAGCAGCACCCCCAGGGCCGCCCCCAGGACCGCGAAGGCCAGGGTCATCCCGACCACCGGCGCAACCGTCACCGCCGGCAGAGGCAACCCCGGCAGCGGCAGGATCTGCCCCAGGACGAACCCGAAGAGTCCGCCGGCCAGGAGCCCCACCACCACCCCGACCGCCGCCCCCCGCTCGGCCCCGGCCATCGCCCGGGCCTGGAGATCGGGCGGAAGCGGCGTGGTCTCCAGCCCCACGATATCGGCCAGGTCGTACAGCACCCCCAATGTCGCCCCGTAGACCAGGTGGATGACCAGGTTGCCCAGGGCCGGCAGCGGCCCGGCCCCGAGCGCCAGGCCAAACAGCCCCGCCCCCAGGAAGGGAAACAGCACGACCACCGACAGAAGCCAGGGCAACAGGGCAAAAAGCAGTCCTCGTCCGAGCGCGGGACCGGGCAGGACCGGCTCGAAGAGAACGGCGTAGACCAGGGCCCAGATCAGGCCGAAGGCCAGGTGCAGGCTGACGACCGTGAAAAGCGCCCCACTGGCCAGATCCACCAGCGGGTTGTGGGTCAGCGCCCAGAGCCAGCGCAGGAAGAGCGGCGCCGGCTCCGGCCGGCCCAGCGCCGTGGCGATGACGTAGGCCAGGAGCAAAACCACCGTCATGGTGGCGGTGGCGACGAAACCGGCCACGATCGCCCGTGTCAACCGGTCGACAACGTGCGGCGGACGCTCGCGCATCGGCTCCTCCTCAGTGCAGGGACGGAGCCACCATTAGGGCCGTGACGAAAAGAGCCGCCGCCAGAGCGAAGAGCACGACCCCCCAGAGGAGGTTCCGCCGCCGCAGCGCCAGCACCGCCGACATCGGCGCATCCGGCTGACCGGTCCATTGACCGACCGTCACCGGAGCCCGGAGCGGCACCCCCGGTCCGGCCAGACCCAGCGCCTCCAGCGGCCGGGCGCTCCGGACCTCGGGCACGGCCAGAAAGTTGTACGGCGGAGGCGGCGAGGCGGTGAACCACTCCAGCGTCACTCCGTTCCAGGGGTTGGGCGGCGCCGTCGCCGGCCGGCGCAGACTGACCACCAGGTTCACCAGAAAGACCAGCACCCCCAGCGCTATGAGGAACGCCCCAACGGTGGCCAGCCCGTTCCAGCCCTCCCAGCCGCGTCCCGGCGGGTAGGTGGCGATCCGCCGCTGCATCCCCAAAAGCCCCAGAATGAAGGTCGGCAGAAAGGTAAAATGGAACCCCGCGAGCATCAGCCAGAAATGCAACGCGCCCAGCCGGCGGCTCAGAAAACGACCGGTCATCTTGGGGAACCAGTAGTAGGCCCCGGCGAAAAGACCGAAGATGCTGCCGCCAAAGAGCACAGAGTGCAGATGGCCGACGACGAAGTAGGTATCGTGCACCTGCCAGTCGATGGGCACAACCCCCAGGTAGATACCGGTGATCCCCCCGATGAGAAAACTGGTCAGAAAGCCCAGGGCGAAGAGAAGCGGCGGCTCAAAGCGCAACGCCCCCTGCCAGAGCGTGGCCAGCCAGTTGAAGAACTTCATGCCGGTCGGGACGGCGATAACCGCAGTGAAGGTGGCGAAGGCGAGGTCGAGAATCTCCGGCATCCCCACGGTAAACATATGGTGACCGTAGACCAGGAAACTGATGAAGCCGATGGCGATGGTCGAGTAGGCGATGGCCCGGTAGCCGAAGATCGGTTTCTGGGCGAAGACCGGCAGGATCTCGGAGATGATGCCGAAGGCTGGGAGGATCATAATGTAGACCGCCGGGTGGGAGTAATACCAGAAAAGATGCTGCCAGATGACCGGATCGCCAGCCGGCGGTGAGAAGTGCTGACCACCGAACTGGCGGTCCAGAAGCAGGAGGGTCAGAGCGGCGGCCAGCGAGGGGCCGGCCACCAGGCTGATAAAGGCGGTGATCCAGACCCCCCAGACGAAGAGCGGCAGCCGGAAGAGGCTCATGCCAGCGGTGCGCATGCGCATGGTGGCGATGGTGACAATAAAGTTGATGGCCCCGACCAGGTTGGAGAGACCGACCAGGTGCAGGCCCAGGACCCAGAAGTCCTGGCCCCGGCCCGGAGCGTAGCGCAGGGTGGAGAGCGGCGGATAGCCGGTCCAGCCGGCCTCGGCCAGGTCCCAGGGGACGACCCCGGCCACGATCCCGGCGTACATAAGCACCCCGCCGGCCAGGTAGAGCCAGTAGGAAAAGGCGTTGAGCCGGGGGAAGGCCATGTCACGGGCGCCGATCATCAGCGGCACGAGATAGTTGCCGAAGCCGGCCAGCGCCGGGATGACCACCAGGAAGATCATGGTGGTCCCGTGCATCGAAAAGAGACGGTTGTAAAGGGCAAAGGGGATCAGACGCAGATCGGGCCCGGCCAGCTGCAGCCGCATGACCAGCGCCAGCAGCCCGCCGATCAAAAAGAAAACGAACGTCGTCCCCAGGTAGAGCAGCCCGATCCGTTTGTGGTCGACGGTGGCCAGCCACTCCAACCAGCCCGGTGGCCGTCGGACCGCCGCCTGTGCCATCGGCCTCTCCCGGTCACCGCCCTGAAGGCGCGCTCTGGAGCCAGGCCTGGTAATCGGCCGGCTCCATAACGTAGACAGTCAGGAGCATCTGGGCGTGGGCCAGCCCGCAGAATTCGGCGCACATGCCGTAGTACACGCCGGCCACGGTCGGCGTGAAACGAATCTCGGTCACCCGACCGGGGATGAGGTCGCGCTTGGGAACCAGTTGGGGAACGGCGAAGGCGTGGATGACGTCGGGCGCCCGCAGGCGCAGGACCACCGCCTCCCCGCGCGGCAGCCGCAGTTCGTTGACCAGCTGGCGGCCGTCTGGATACCGAAAGAGCCAGACCCACTGCCGCCCCTCGCCGGTGATGAGCAGCGAGCTGGCCGGCTCGCTGGCAAAGATCGGGCGGAGGGTAGTGTAAGTCTGCACGGTCAGGACGAAAAGCAGGACCATCACCAGCGCCGGCAGAATGGTCCAGGCGATCTCCAGACGGGCGTTGCCGGTGAACTGGGCCGGGACCGGATGCCGACGCTGGTGGTAGCGGTAGGCCGCCCAGAGGAAACCGGCCTCCACTCCCAGAAACACGAGGGCGGCGATGGCGGTGACCACCCAGAAAAGACCGGCGATCGGCGCGGTGCTCGGCGAGGCCGGGAGCAGCGGCGAGGGCGGCACAGGCACCTCCCCGACCGGACTCACCGCTCGGGCCAGCAAAAAGCGTGCCGCCAGCCTCCCCCGACCGCCGTCGCCCGGACCGTCAGCCCCGGCCACCGGGCCGACGAAAGAGCAGACCGCCCGGCCCGGGGTTCAGGGGTGGATGGCCGGGCGGCCCCATCCTCGTGGCCGCCGGCACCCCGCGTCTCACCCACAGCCGGGCGGATCGGCCCGTCCGCCGGCCTTGCCCACACCGGCGGTCTCCCGCAGAAGACGGCCGCCGGTCAGGAGATGGTCGGACCGGGGGGCATATTCAGGAAGTGCAGCGGAGCGCGCGCGGCCAGGCCCAGGGTCTCATTTAGACTGCCGCTGCGGAAGCCCTGGAGGTCGAGGGTGACGTAGGTGAAGCCCAGCTCCTTGAGGCGGGCCACGATGCGGTCGGCCAGCCCGTCCTGGAAGAGACGGGGCATGTCGTCTTTGGGGAGCTCGAGGCGGGCGATGGTATCGTGGTGGCGGACCCGAACCTGGCGGAAGCCCAGGTCGTGGAGGAAACTCTCGGCCGCGTCGATCTGGCGCAGTTTCTCGGCGGTCACCCGCTGGCCGTAAGGGATGCGCGAGGCCAGGCAGGGCATGGCCGGTTTATCCCAGGTCGGCAGACCCAGGTCGCGGCTGAGGGCCCGGATCTCGGCCTTGGTCAGGCCGGCCTCCTGCAGGGGGCTGCGCACCCCGTGCTCACGGGCCGCCCGGATGCCCGGGCGGTAGTCGCCCAGGTCGTCGGCGTTCAGGCCGTCGACCACAGCGCGGTAGCCCTCGGCCCGGGCCAGCGGCACCAGAAGATCATAAAGGGTGGTTTTGCAGTAGTAGCAGCGGTCCGGGGCGTTGCGGGCGTAGTGCTCGTTCTGGAGCTCGGTGGTGCGAACCAGACGATGGGGGGCGCCGATAAGCGCGGCCACCCGCCGGGCCTCAGCCAGCTCGCGCTCGGGCAGGCTCTCCGAGACGGCGGTGACGGCCAGCACCCGGTCGCCGAGGGTATCGTAGGCCACTTTGAGCAGGAAGGCGCTATCCACCCCGCCCGAGTAGGCGACGACCACGCTGCCCAGGTCGCGCAGGATGGACCGCAGGCGCTCCAGTTTCTGCTCCAGCTCCGGCGACACGGTTCTCTCTCCAGGGCGAACGGCCCGCCCTCAATTATGGCACGGGCGGGCGCGCGGGGCAAGGGCGGGCCAGAAACCCCGGTCGCGGCGAGCGACGGTCACGGCGTCCCTCGCAGAGCCAGGCTGGCCTCGGCCGCCAGCCAGAACAGGCTCTCGCGGACCTCCCGATGGAACTGCCACCGGCGATGGTCCCACTCCGTTCCGCTCAGGTCATCGCCGGCGTAAAGGATCTGGCCGAAGACGACACGGCGGAACTCCGCCACAGCCATCATCGCCGCCGCCTCCATCTCGACGGTCAGACACCCCTCCAGCCGCCGTCTGGCCACTTTCCCGCGCGTCTCTCGGTAGGGTGCGTCCGTCGTCCAGGTCTTCCCAACCCGATAGGGGAGGCCTCGCTCGTCCAGCACTCTTTGCAGCGCTGCCACGGCGAGCGGGCTCGCCTGCACCTCCCGGGCCGGGGGCAGGTAATGGTAGGAGACGCCCTCATCCCGCACGGCCGACGACACGACGACCAGCGCGCCGACGGCCAGACCCGGCTCAAGAACGCCACAGCCCCCGCAGGCGATAAACGTTCGGCACCCCAGTGCAATAGCCTCTTCCAGGAGACCGGCAGCCAGCGCTGCCCCGACACCGGGGTGATAGAAAGCGAGTCTTCGGCCAGCATAGGCCATCTCGTAAAGCGGATGAGGACCATCCTCCCAGGCGTTACTGGCGATGACCCGGGCCCCGTGCTCCACCTTCACCTTCTCAACAACCTCACGGAAGAAGCAGATCACGCAGTGCTCGGGGACATCGTGGGGCCGTATGACGCGCGCTGGCTCAATGATCGCCTCAGGATCGGGGTCAAATTCGAGGATAGGCACACTGATACTCACGGCAAGACTCCCCGCACGCAGCTCTCAGCCGCACTCCAGCGGTCCCTCAGAGCCCCTCACTCAGCCGCTCCGGCGCTGGCGGACGCGGGACCTAGCGGTGGGTCCCCGGGGGGTGCTCCCACGGAGTGCTCCCCTGACGCAGCACCCCGTGGCTGACACGCAGGTACACCCCTTCGGCGGTGACACGCTCGACAAAGTCGAAGGGAATATGGTAATCCTGGTCGGCGAAGGCCCCGCCCAGGACGTGGAAGAACGTCTCGCCAATGCGGTGCACGACGCCGATCTCCTCGCCCCCGCTATCGTAGACCGGGAGACCCGGCCGCAGCAGATCAGGCCCCGGCACGCTCGGCGGAAAGACCGGCGCGATGGCGGGACCGGCTTCGGGAACAGGCGCCGGCCGCCGTCGGCGCCAGAGAAGGCCGACGGCCACCACAACCAGCGCCACGAACAGCACGACCAGCAGAAGACGACGGCTGCCTCTCCGGCTCATCAGGACGACTCCTTGGGCGTGGTCAGGCTCTCAGAGCAGGTCCAGTGCCGCCGACCGGTCAGCTGACCTCCCCCGCAGATTCGGTGAGCGGCAGGGCGACAAAAAATGTCGCCCCCTGGCCCGGCTGGGATACCACCCAGATCCGGCCACCATGGGCCTCGATGATCTCGCGGGCGATGTAAAGACCAAGTCCCAGGCCGGCCGGCCGCCCGCCCGGATCGTCGGTCGCCCGGAAAAAGGGTTCGAACACCTGGGTCTGCAGCTCCGGTGGGATGCCCGGCCCCTGGTCGGCGACGCTCAGCACCGCCTCGGTCCCCTGGCGCTCGGCCCGCACCACGACCGTGCTCCCCGGTGGGGCGTGCCGGAAAGCATTGCTCAAGAGATTGGCCAGCACGCTCTCCAGCCGCTCGGGGTCGGCCTGAACGTTGAGCGGCCCCACCGCCTCGACCACCAGCTGATGCTGGGGGGCCAGCACCGCCAGACGCTGGGTCCGCTCCTGAACCCACCGCGCCAGGTCGAAGGGGACCATTCTCAGACTGAAGCGCCCGCTCTCCAGACGGATGATATCCGCCAGGTCGCGGACCAGATACTCCAGCCGGGCCACCTGGACGCCGATAACCTCGAGCATCGGCCGGAGGGGCGAATCGCCGACGAGCCGAAGGGCGATCTGGATGTTGCCCTTCAACACCGCCAGCGGGGTCCGCAGTTCGTGGGTGGCGATGGCGACAAAACGCCCGCGCGCCTCCAGCGCCTGCTTGAGATCGTGGTGCAGGCGCGCGTTCTCGATGGCCAGAGCGGCCTGGTTGGCGTAGGCCTCGGCCAGAACCACCAGCGCCTGGTCCGGGGGCTCGGTGGCGAAGCCGAGGACGAGAACCCCCAGCGGTCCCCGACGGCCGATCAGGGGGACCGCCAGCGCGGTGGCCAGACCGGCCGGTTGGTCCAGCCCGAGCGGCAGGGTCGAGGCCGCGACGACCGTGCTGTGACCGTTCTCAAGGATCTCGCGCAGGACCGGAGCCGCCTCCACCGGGACCACCGGGGCCGGCGTCGGCGGAGCCACGGTCGCCTGGGCATCGGCCCGGGCCGCCAGCGTCAGAGACAACGTGTGGGGATCGAGCAGCCAGACCAGCGCCACCGCCGCGCCCGTGCACTGTCGGGCTCCGGCCGCCACCTGGGGCAGAGCCTGGTCGAGCTCCAGCGTGGCCAGGGCCGCCGCCGCCCGGTTCAGGGCATCCAGACGCTGGGCCCGTCGCTCGACCTCGGCGTGGAGGCGAGCGTTCAGCAGCGCGACGGCCACAAACTGGATAAGCGTCTCGAGGAACTGCAGGGAGAGGACCGAGGGCAGAAGAGAGGCCGTCCACTGGACACAGACCACGCCCAGCACCTCGCCCCGGGCCACCAGCGGCGCGCAGAACACGCTCCGGACACCGGGTGGCGGCCAGGACTGGCTGGTCAGCGGGAAGGGAGACCAGCCGCCGAGAATGCGCCGTGGCCGCAGACTGGCCACCACCTCGGCCAGCAGCGGGTAATCGGCCAGCGGGAGAGTGAGCGGTCCATCGCTCCCCAGACCGGCAGCAGCCAGCCGGACCAGGTGATGACGGACCGTATCCAGGGCGAAGACCTCGACGCGATCGGCCCGCGCGATCTCGCGCAGGAGCGCGGCTGCCCGGGCCGGGATCAGGGTCTCGTCTGAGAGGTCGCCAATTGCGGAGTAGAACTCGAGGAGAGCGGGAACGGACGGGGAGAGATGGAGGGAGGGTGTGCGGCGCGGTGCGGCACTCACCCGCCTTAACCTCGTTGGTCTCCGTAAGCGCCCCATTCCTCGCCTAGACCTCCGTCAGCCTTCAGGACCGCCGGCGGGCCTCTCCGGGCACCGGGACCCGGAGAAGAACAAGAGACCATCGTACCCCTATCATGCCTGGCCCGTCCCCTCCTGTCAACCGGCACCCCCAGCCTTCTCACGCCGCCACTTCGCCCTGGCCAGGGCACACCCGAGCCCGGTCCCCTGACCGGCGCGGGGCCCCGTCAGGGTGAGGGGAGGCCAGACGGTCCAGCACTCCCGGTGACGCTCGTCACCGGGCACTCAGGCGGTCTTATCTTGGACCTCGAAGTCCTCGATGATGCGGTCGGAGCGGTCGATCAGGATAGGCTTGCGGCGTTTGTAGATCACGTCGGCGGTGATGATGACTTTTTTCACATCGCCGCGCGAGGGAACCTCGTACATCACATCGAGGAGCACGTCCTCGATGATCGTCCGCAGGCCCCGGGCGCCGGTCTTGAGGCGCAGGGCCTCGTCGGCCGCCGCCTCCAGGGCGTCGGGCTGGAAGACCAGTTCGACCTTATCGAGGGCCAGGAACTTCTGGTACTGCTTGACCAGGGCATTCTTGGGCTCGGTCAGGATGCGGATGAGGTCGGCCTTGCCCAGCGGCTCGACGTTGACCACAATCGGCAGGCGGCCGATGAACTCGGGGATCAGACCGAATTTCAGGAGGTCGTCGGCGGTGACGTGCCGGAGCAGGTAGGAGGTCTCCTCCAGCTCGTCCATCGGGTGGGTACGGAAGCCCAGCGAGCGCTTGGCCCCCAGGCGGCGGGCCACGATCTTCTCCAGCCCCTCGAAGGCGCCGCCGCAGATGAACAGGATATTCTGGGTGTTGATCTGAATGAACTCCTGGTGGGGGTGCTTGCGGCCTCCCTGGGGAGGCACGTTGGCGATCGTCCCCTCCAGGATCTTGAGGAGAGCCTGCTGGACGCCCTCGCCCGAGACGTCGCGGGTGATCGAGGGGTTATCGGCCTTACGGGCGATCTTGTCGATCTCGTCGATATAGACGATGCCGCGCTCGGCCCGGGCGATATCGTAGTCGGTGGCCTGGATGAGACGCAGGAGGATGTTCTCCACGTCCTCGCCGACGTAGCCGGCCTCGGTCAGCGAGGTGGCGTCGGCGATGCAGAACGGCACGTCGAGGATCCGGGCCAGAGTCTGGGCCAGGAGCGTCTTGCCGCAGCCGGTCGGCCCGATAAGCAGGATGTTGGACTTTTGGAGTTCGACGTCATCGGACTGGAGGCCGGCATTGATACGCTTGTAGTGGTTGTAGACGGCCACTGCCAGGACCTTCTTGGCCCGCTCCTGCCCGACGACGTACTGATTGAGTTGCTCAACGATCTTCTTCGGGGTCGGGATCTTGGTCGCCGCCGGCCGGGGTCGCGGTGGCGCCTGCTCCTCATCGATGATCTCGCGGCAGAGTTCGACGCATTCGTCGCAGATATAGACCGCGCCGGGGCCGGCGATCAGCCGACGGACATGCTCCTGCCCTTTACCACAGAACGAGCAGTGGTACTGGCCCCGCGAGCCCCCTCTGGTCCCCGTCATCGGCTCCTCCCGCGCCGGTGTCACTTGACTTTCTTGCTGGTCAGGATGTCGTCGATGATGCCGTAGTCCTTGGCCTGCTGGGCGTTCATCCAGAAGTTGCGGTCGGTGTCGCGGATGATTCGCTCTTCATCCTGGCCGGTGTGCTTGACCAGGATCTGGTTGATCAGCGTCCGCAGGCGCAGGATCTCTCGCGCCTGGATCTCGACGTCCACCGCCTGGCCGGTGGCCCCGCCCCACGGCTGGTGCAGCATCACCGTGGCGTGCGGCAGAGCGAACCGCTTGCCCTTGGCCCCGGCAGCCAGCAGCACGCTGGCCATGCTGGCGGCGATGCCGACGCAGATGGTCGAGACATCCGGCCGGATGAGCTGCATCGTATCGTAGATGGCCAGCCCGGCCGTGATCACGCCACCCGGCGAGTGGATGTACATGTAGATGTCCTTCTCCGGGTCCTCACGCTCCAGGTACAGGAGCTGGGCGATGATCAGGTTGGCCACCTGGTCATCGATCGGCGTTCCCAGGAAGACGATGCGCTCCCGCAAGAGGAGCGAGTAGATATCGAAGGCGCGCTCGACGCGCCCCGTGTTCTCGATAACCATCGGGATGATGCTCTTGGGCAGTTCGATCTGCATCGGACCGTTTCCCTCCTTGTCCACCCGAAACCCCACGCTCCGGCGCCTCAGGACGATTGCTCGCCCGCCGGCTCAGTGGTGGGCGGGGCGGCCGCCTCGTCCGTCGTGGCGGTCTGGCCGGTCTCGTCCGCGGGCGCCGATTCGGCCGTGGCCAGCCCCACCAGGAAGTCGAGCACCCGGCGGTGCCAGAGATCCTCGCTGATCTCCTGGCGCTGCGCCGGCTCCTCGAGGGCTCGCCGGACCTGCTCGGCCTGCTCACCGAAGGCACCGCTCAGTCGCTCGATCTCGGCCGTCACCTCGGTGGTCTCGACCGTGATCCCCTCACGCTCGCCGATGGCGTGCAGGACCAGGTGCTCCTTGAGCGAGCGTTCGGCCCGCTGGCGGAGCTCCTGACGCAGCCCCTCTTCGGTCTGCTGGGTCAGGGCCAGGTACTGCTCCAAGGTCAACCCCTGCTGCCGCAGGCGGCGGCGGAGGTCCTCCAGCATCTCGGTGGCCGCCCGCTCGATCAGCTGCGGCGGCAGTTCGACCCGGCTGCGCGCCACCGCCTCGTTGAGCACCGCCTGCTCGAGCTGCCGGCGGGCCTGGCGCTCCAGCTCCTGGCGCAGCTGCTCCCGGATGGCCGCCCGCAACTGCTCCAGCGACGCGTAGTCGCCGACCGTGCGGGCGAACTCATCGTCCAGGGCCGGCACCCGCTTCTCCTTGACGGCCTGGACGACCACCGTGAAGGTGGCCAGGCGCCCGGCCAGGTGTTTGGCCGGGAAAGAGGTCGGGAGCGACAGCTGGAACACCTTCCGCTGGCCGGCCGTCAGACCGAGGAGCTGGGCGGTGAAGCCCGGCACGACCTCCTCCAGGTCGGGAACCGGTTCCTCGTTGTCCGGCTGGAGCAGATAATCGGCGGCCACCGCTTCGGCGATGACCTCGCCCTCGCCCGACTGCAGGAGCGGCTCACCGGTCGGGCTGTAGAGCGTGGTATAGGCGCCCACCCGGACCACCAGGTCGAGGGTCAGCCGGTCGCCGGCCTGCGCCGGACGGTCTACCGGCTCCCAGCGGGTGAACTGCTCACGCAACTGGTCCAGCACCCGCTCGACCTGCTCGGGCAGAACATCGATGGCGATCGGCTTGAGACGGATGCTCCGGTAGTCGCCCAGTTCAACGGTGGGCATCACCGGGACCGTGGCCCGGAAGACCAGCGGCTCCTGCTGGACCACGTCGATGGTCGGTTCCCCGACCGGGCGGATACCGGTCTCCCGCACCGCCTCCTGGTAGGCCTCGGCCACGAGGCTATCCAGCGCCTCCTGCTGAATGAGCTCCCGCCCGACGAAGCGCTCGACGATGTGGCGGGGGGCCTTGCCCGGTCGGAAGCCCGGGATACGGACCCGCTGCGCGATCCGTCGGTAGGCGCGCTCGAGCGAGGCGGCGACCCGCTCCGGCTCGACCTCGACGTTCAACTGGACCTGGCTATCAGGGAGTCTCTCCGCCGTGACCTTCAACGCGCTCCACTCCTTTGCTGTCGGACAAGAGAAAGGCCGCTTCCCACACCGGAGTCGCAGCAAGCGCAGGGCAGCGGCCGCGTGTGTGGTTCGGGTCTGCCGGTGATTATAGCATAAAAACGGGCCCTGTTCCCAGGGCCCGTACGGCTGACGGGGGAGCGGAAGACGGGATTTGAACCCGCGACCTTCTCCTTGGCAAGGAGACGCTCTACCACTGAGCCACTTCCGCACTTCCCCCGCCCATGCGTATACTACCGAATACCCCTGCCTCTTGTCAAGACCGCCCGGCTTCAGGCACTGTCACACGGACGGTGGGCGAGTTTGGGGAAAGGGCTCTCCTGCGCCTCTCGGCTGTTTCTTCGGGGCCCTTCTCCTCACGCCA
>CACRXC010000188.1_pt1 | contig 13396 bp, 14 predicted proteins | sample 5377091 | NCBI WGS metagenome assembly CACRXC01 (sample SAMEA6061845, study PRJEB28556) | metagenome | reverse complement strand
CGGCGTGGCAGGTGCGCGTCCCGGTCGCCGCGCGGCTGCCCGACCGGGTGCATACGGTCGAGGTGGTGGTCGAGCGTCCGAGCGCTGGAGGGCCGGCCGGGCTGGACGGGGTCGTGGTGGACCGCCGGCCGGGCGCGCCGGCCTGGCTGCCCTGGGTGGCGGTCCTGGGGGGTGGGGGCATGCTGGTCGCTGTGGCCCTGCGGCTGAGCCGGCGGGTCTGGCGGGGGTGAGAGCGATGGTCGCGGTGGTGGCGACGGTCAAAAACGAGGAGGCCAGCATCGTCCGACTGCTGGACTCGCTGCTCGCCCAGACGCGCCGCCCGGACGAGATCGTCATCTGCGATGGCGGCTCGACCGACCGGACGGTGGCCATTATCCGGGGCTATATCGCTCGCGGGGCGCCGGTCCGGCTCCTGGAGGCTCCCGGGGCCAACATCTCCACCGGGCGGAACCGGGCCATCGCCGCCACCCGGAGCGACCTCATCGCGGTGACCGATGCCGGTGTGCGCCTCAGCCCCACCTGGCTGGCGCGGATCACCGCCCCGCTGGAGCAGGATCCCACGGTGGACGTGGTGAGCGGCTTCTTCCGTTCGGCGCCGGAGAGCCTCTTCGAACTGGCGCTGGGGGCCACCACGCTGCCGGACGTCGAGGAGATCGACCCGGCGCGCTTTCTGCCGTCGAGCCGTTCGGTCGCCTTTCGCCGGCGCGTCTGGGAGCAGGTGGGTGGCTACCCGGAGTGGCTGGACTACTGCGAGGACCTGGTCTTCGACCTGGCGCTCCGGCGGGCGGGCTGCCGGTTTGTCTTCGTGCCCGAGGCGGTGGTGGACTATCGGCCGCGCTCCTCCCTCGGGGCCTTCTTCCGGCAGTACTATCTCTACGCGCGTGGCGATGGCAAGGCCGGTCTCTGGACCCATCGCCACGCTATTCGCTATGGCACCTATCTGGTGGGGGCGCCCCTTGTGCTGCTTACTGGCTTGTGGTATAAGGTTGCCTGGCTTGTGCTCGGCGCCGCGGCTCTGGGGTATGTGTACCGGCCGTACCGGCGCCTCTTCCGCCGGCTCGGACCGCTGGGCTGGCGGGAGCGTCTGCTGGCGGTGCTCCTGGTGCCGTTGCTTCGCCTGACTGGCGACGTCGCCAAGATGCTGGGCTATCCGGTGGGATGCTGGTGGCGCTGGCGGCGGCGCTGACATGCCTGGGGGGCGCATGCCGGCCGTAGGCCAGACGCGCGACCTGGTGATCGTGATCGTCAGTTACAACGTCTGTGCGTTGCTCCGGCAGTGCCTGGCCTCACTGCCGGCAGGGGTGGGCGATCTGCGGGCCGAGGTCATCGTGGTGGACAACGGCTCGCGCGATGGCAGCGCCGAGATGGTGGCCCGGGAGTTTCCGCAGGTGCGCCTGATCCGCAGCCCCGCCAACGGTGGCTACGCCTACGCCAACAACCTGGCCCTGCGGGACCTGCTGGCCGATCCGCCGCCCTACGTCCTGCTGCTCAACCCCGATACGGTGGTGCCGCCGGGAGCGCTGGCCGAGCTGGTGGCCTTTATGGAGGCCCATCCGTGGGTGGGGGCCTGTGGCCCCCGCCTGGTCCTGCCCGACGGGCGGCTGGACCTGGCCTGCCGGCGGAGCTTCCCCACGCCGGCGGTTGCCTTCTACCATATGGTCGGGCTGAGCCGGCTCTTCCCCCGGAGCCCGCGCTTCGCCCGCTATAACCTGACCTTTCTGGACCCGGCGGGCACCTATCCGGTGGACGCGGTGGTCGGAGCCTGCATGCTGGTCCGCGGCCAGGTCCTGCGCGAGGTGGGGCTTTTGGACGAGGCCTTTTTCCTGTACGGCGAGGACCTGGACTGGGCCTATCGGATCAAAGAGGCGGGCTGGAGCGTGTACTATCACGGTGCGGTGACGGTTGTCCACTACAAAGGCGAGAGCAGCCGCCAGAGCCGGCGGGCGGTGATCGAGTTCTACCGCGCGATGTACATCTTCTTCCGCAAACACTACGCTGCTCAGACACCTCGTCCGCTCGCCTGGCTTGTCTACACGGGGATCGTTCTCAAGGCGGCGCTCGCGCTCCTGGTCAACGCCTTCCGTCCGGAAGGGAGGTATATCGTCCGGCTGTGAAGCGCTACCAGAGCGCGCCCTGGGTGTTGCTGCTGCTGGTGGGCGACCTGGTGGCCCTGACGGTGGCCGTCTTTCTGGCCTACGTGCTGCGGTTCCAGTCGCCCTTCTTTACCTACGAGGAGTTTCACCCCCTCGACGCCTATATCGGGCTCTTCGCTCTGCATCTCCTGGCGGTGCCGGTCTCGCTGGCGACGGCCGGTCTCTACCATCCCAAGCGGGCGGTCCCCTGGCTGGATCACCTTTCGGCCATCGTCGCCGGGGTCTCCATCGGGACGATCCTGGTCATCGTGGCCAGCGCGCTGCTCTGGCGCGAGTTCGGTCCCTCACGGCTGCTGATCGCCCTGGTCTGGGGGCTGAGCCTGGTCGGGGTGGTGACCAGCCGGCTGACCCTCTACGGGGTCCGCCGCTTTCTCCGAGCCCGGGGCTACGAGCGCGACCGGCTGCTGGTGGTCGGCACCGGCGAGCCAGCCCGCCTGGTCATCCAGCGGGCGCGTCTCCACCCTGGGCTGGGATACCTCCCCATCGGGGTGGTGGCCGAGCAGCCCGGCCTGGCCGAGTTTGCCGGGCTCCCCGTCCTGGGGACGATCGCCGAGGTCGGCGACCTGGTTCGCCGGCACAATGTCACCGAGCTGATCATCGCCATGCCGACCCTCTCCCATCAGCAGCTGGTCGACATTGTGGCCCAGTGCTACGGCGAGCGGGTGAACATCCGTGTCTTCCCCGATCTCTTCCAGTTTATGACCTCGGGCGTGCACATCGGCGACCTCAACGGCCTGCCGCTCATCTCGGTCAAGGATGTGGCTCTCAAGGGGTGGAACGCCGCCCTCAAACGGGCCATGGACCTGGTGGGCAGCGCGGTGGGGCTGGTCCTGCTCTCGCCGTTGATGCTGCTTATCGCTCTGCTCATCAAGATCACCTCGCCCGACGGCCCGGTCTTCTACTGCCAGGAGCGGGTCGGGCTCGACGGCAAGCCGTTTCTGATGATCAAGTTCCGGAGCATGCGCCCGGATGCCGAGGCCGAGACCGGGCCGGTCTGGGCGACGCCCAACGACCCACGGCGGACCCGGCTGGGAGCCTTCCTGCGCCGCTACTCCCTGGACGAACTGCCCCAGCTCATCAACGTCCTCATCGGCGAGATGAGCCTGGTCGGGCCCCGGGCCGAGCGCCCGCACTTCGTCGAGCAGTTCCGACGGACGATCCCCCGCTACTGGGAGCGGCACCGCGAGAAGGCCGGCATGACCGGCTGGGCCCAGGTCAACGGCCTGCGGGGCAACACCTCGATCGAGGAGCGGACCGCCTACGACCTCTGGTACGTCGAGAACTGGACGATCTGGCTGGACATCAAGATCCTCTTGAAGACGCTGATCGTGATCTTCACGGACCGCAATGCCTACTGATCGCCTGGTCCGGCTGCTGGTCTGGCTGGCCGGCGGCCTGCTCCTGCTCGTCCCGCTGCCGGTCGGGGCCCAGACCCCGACGGCCACCCCGCCGGTGCGGACGCTGACGCCGGTGGCGCGGCCGACGCCGCTCCCATCGCCGACGCTCGGGCCGTCACCGACCGGCACGGTGGTGCCGACCGCCTCGCCGACGGCCTCTCTCACCCCGACCAGCACGCCCACGCCGACCTGGACGCCCCGGCCGCTGGTGCTGCCGCCGACACCGACGCTGGCCTGGCCCACGCCGGCCCCGACCGGCTACTTCGTCAGCCGCTACCTGGCCGCCGCGCCGTTGAGCGGCCCGGCCGACGCCGGTGTCATCCGCGGGCGGGTGATGGACTGGCGCGGGCTCGGGGTTGGCCGTCTGCTCCTGCGCCTGGAGAATGGCGAGCGGTCCTGGACGGCCTTCACGGCGGTCGACGGCTTCTACCAGTTCGCCGATCTCCCCCCAGGGGTTTACAATCTGGAGATCGTCGGCTATCCGGGTCTGCCGGCCCGCGCGGTGCCACTCGGACCAGGCCAGGTGGTGACCATCGACTTTGTCGAGGCCCAGCCGGTGACGCCGACCCCCGCGCGCCCGCCGGGCCGGCCCACGCCGACGCCGGCGGTCACCCCGACAGCAGAGCCCACCCCTCCTCCGCCGCTGTCGCCCACGCCGGTCCTTTTCGGTCCGCCCGGTCCCCGGCTGGAGGACAGCCTGGAGTGGCAGACGCTGCCGCTGGCCTTCCTGGCCGGTGTGGGCGCGGGCCTCGGCCTGGCCGGTCTCGTGCTGGTGGTGCTGGCCCTGCGCCGGCGCTCCTGACCGCGCTCTACCGGAGAGAAGACCGATGTGGCTGGTCGTCGGCCTGGGGAATCCCGGGCCCGAGTACGCGCACACCCGTCACAACATCGGCTTTATGGTCGTCGAGGCCCTGGCCCGCCGGTATGGCGCCACCTTCCGGCCCAGCCGGCAGGCCCGGGCCGAGGTCGCGGAGATCCGGATCGACGACGAACGGGTCGTCCTGGTTAAACCCCTGACCTATATGAACCTGAGCGGCGAGGCCGTCCGCCCCCTGCTCCAGTGGTACCGGCTGACCCCCGACCGTTTGCTGGTGATCTACGACGATCTCGACCTGCCCTTCGGGCGGCTGCGCGTCCGCCCCCGCGGCTCCTCGGGCGGCCATGGCGGCATGCGCTCGATCATTGAGCACCTGGGAACCGAAGCGTTCCCCCGTCTGCGTATCGGCATCGGTCGGCCGGTCGGGCCGGCCCGCGTCTACGTGCTCCAGCCCTTCACCCCGGAGGAGCAGGCCCAGGTCCCGGCCATTATCGAACGGGCGGTCCAGGCGGTCGAGACGATCATCCGCGAGGGGCTGGAGGCGGCGATGAACCGCTTCAACGCCTGATGGTCAGGCGCCGAACCAGCGGCGGAGACGCTCGGCCTCAAACTGGACCTTGTCGGCGGCGAACGCCGGACTGGGGCCGGCGATCTCGACCTCGGGCTTCGGCTCGGCCAGGAAGCGCCCGCGCACCAGCATCGCCTCGCGGTGGCCGACTTCCAGGAAGCAGTAGCCGGAGCCGTCGAAGGTGGCCGTGGCGGGCTGACCGCTGAAGGTGGCGGCGATCCGGGCGGCCACCACGGCGGCCTCGGCCTCGGCGAAGATCCCGGCCTTGGGCAGGGGCATGCCGTTGGCCATCGGCACCTCGGTAATGTCGCCGATGGCGTAGACGCCGGGGAAGCGTGTCTCCAGAGTCCGGGGATTCACCCGGACCCAGTCTCCTCCCTCGGTCAGACCGCTCCGGACCACGACCTCCGGGCAGCGGTGGGGCGGCACGCCCAGGAGGAGGTCGAAGGGATGACGTTCGTTGCCGAAGACGACGGCGCCGTTCTCGACCGCGGTGGCCCGATGGGCCGGCAGAAAGCGAATACCACGGGCGGCCAGCCGGCCCTCGATGGCCGTGCAGCTGGCCGGCCCCAGGAGGGGAATCGACATCGGCTGGGGCGTGAAGACCTCGAGCGTCGCCGGCACGCCTCGCTCCTGCAGTGTTTCCTGGAGGAGAAAGGCCAGTTCGTAGGGGGCCGGCGGGCATTTGTAGGGAGCCCCGAAGATGCCGATGACGATGCGTCCGCCACGGAAGGTCCGGAGCGCCTCGGCGGCCCGCGGGACCTCCTCGGGATCGTAGATATTGAAGGCGTGGTCGCGGAAGCCGGGCACCTGGTCGGGGGCCAGGGCTGCTCCCAGGGCGACGACCATGGCGTCGCCCTCCAGCGGCTGACCGTCGACGGTGACGCGGCGGCTGGCGGGATCGATGGCGGTGATCGTCCCGGCGACCACGCGGATGCCGAACCGGGCCAGGGCGCTCAGCGGGCGCCGGCCCTCCTCCAGCGTGCCACGCCCGGCCAGGACCCAGTTCTTGCGCAACCCCAGGAGAAAATATGGTCGGCGCTCGACCAGCACGACCTCGTCTTCAGCGGGCAGGTGCTGGCGCAGGGCGTGGGCGGCGGCCACACCCCCGAAGCCGCCCCCCAGGACCAGCACGCGTCGCATCGCTCTCCTCCCTGTGACAGTGCTGCCCCAATCATAGTGGGCCGCAGGGCTTCCGACAAGACCGACGCCGTTCCCATCCCCCGCGCGCGTGGCCTGGCGTCTTCTCTGGCGTTCTGACGACGGGCGCTTACTGAAAAACGCGGTCTCCGGCCGGGGCACGCGGCTTGCGACAGACTGGCGCAAACCGGGTGTGGCGAGGAGGCCGGCGGTGAATGGGGTCTGGCGGCTGGGACGGATCGCCGGGATCGAGATCGGTCTGCACTACACCTGGCTGATCGCCTTCGCCCTGGTCACTCTGACCCTGGCCCTGAGTTTCTTCCCGACCCTGTATCCGGAGTGGGCCCCCTGGCTGGACTGGCTGGTGGCAGTGCTGGCGGCCCTCCTGCTGTTTGGCACCGTACTGGTCCACGAACTGGCTCATTCACTGGTGGCCCGGTCGCGGGGACTGCCGGTCCAGGGGATCGCCCTCTTCGTCTTTGGCGGTGTCAGCCTGATGCCCGAGGAGCCGGCCACCGCCCGCGATGAGTTTCTCCTGGCGGTGGCCGGGCCGGCCTCCAGTCTGGCGATCGCGGCGCTCTTCTGGGGGCTCTGGCGCTGGCTGGTCCCCGCCGGCACGCCGCTGGCGGGCCTCCTGCACTACCTCTGGCTGGTCAATCTGCTCCTGGCGCTCTTCAACCTGCTGCCCGGCTTCCCGCTCGATGGGGGACGGGTCTTGCGCGCGCTCCTCTGGGCGCTGACCGGCAGTTACGAACGGGCCACTCTCTGGGCGACGGGGGTGGGGCAGGGCTTCGCCCTGCTCCTGACCGGGAGCGGGATTCTGCTGGTCTTCCTGGGGAATCTCATCGGCGGGCTCTGGCTGGCCCTGATCGGCTGGTTCCTGAACGACGCCGCCCAGAGCGCCCGTGTCCAGGTAGGCCTGCGCGCGCTGCTGCAGCGGGCGCGGGTGCGGGATATTATGACGACCGAACTGCCGCTCGCCGCGCCGGACCTGTCGGTGCGGGCCTTTGTGGTCGAGTACGCCGTGCGGCGGGGGCACCGGGCGGCCATCGTGGTCGAGGACGGTCGCCTGGCGGGGATCGTGACGCTGACCGACGTGGGGCGGGTGCCGCCCGAGGACTGGGACCGGGTGCCGGTGCGGGCGATTATGCGCCGGCCGCCGCTGGTGGTGGCCCATCCGGACGAGAATCTCTGGCTGGTGCTGGAGCGGCTCGGCCGCTACGACATCGACCAGGTGCCGGTGGTCGAAGGAGACCGGGTGGTTGGCTGGCTCACCCGCGCGGCGGTGCTCCGCTATCTCCATCTCCGGAGCACACTGGGCACGGCCCGGCCCGAGGCCGTTTTGCCGGAGGAGCGCCGGGTGGCCTGACAGGCTGCTAGGCCAGCGGGGTGCCGGTGGGCAGGATGGCGAGAATACGCTGAAAGACCACGTCGGGCGAGCCCTGGCCGTCGACCACGCGCAGCAGCCCCCGACGGGCGTACTCCGCGAGAACCGGTTTGGTCTGCTCGCGGTAGACCTCCAGCCGCTTCCTGACCACCTCCGGCTGATCGTCGGGGCGGCGCTGGAGCGGCTGGGGACAGATGGCGCTGCGGACGCCGCCGTCGGTCGACACCAGCGGGGCGTTGCACCCCGGGTCCAGCCGGCCGGGAACCGGCGGGTTGAAGCGCTGGTGGAAGGTGGCCCCGCAGCAGGGGCAGACCAGCCGGCCGGCCAGCCGTTCGACGATCACCTCATCGGGGACATCGAGCAGGATGACCGCGTCCAGCCGGCGGCCGAGGCGGGCCAGCAGCGCGTCGAAGAGGGCCAGCTGGCGCAGCGACCGCGGATAGCCGTCCAGGACGAAGCCGGCCTGGGCCTCCGGCCGCCGCAGCTCGGCCTCCAGAATCTGCTGGACGATCTCGTCGGGGACCAGAACGCCCTGCTCCAGATAGCGCGCCGCCTGGCGGCCGAGTGCGGTGCCGGCGGCGACTGCGGCCCGGAGCGCGTCTCCGACCGAGAGGCGGTAGAGGCCCAGCGTCCGGGCCAGGCGTTCGGCCTGGGTGCCTTTGCCCGCCCCGGGCGGGCCGAGCAGGACCAGGTTCATCGGCGTTCCCCTTCGGGCCGGGAGCGGCCCCGCTACAGGTTCCGACGTTGTCGGGGAAGATGGCCCAGACCGCGCCAGCGCACACAGCTATCGCAGAGCCATTCCCCGTCCAGCGTCTCCCAGAGTTCGTCGACCGGTCGGTGGGTGCCGCAGAGGCCGCAGCGCCCCTGCGGCCCGGTGTGCAGTTCCAGGATCAGGAGCAGGCTGGCGGCCGCGATCAGAAACAGCAGGACAACGACCAGGTCCATTCTTTAATCGGTCGGCTTGCGCCACCCGCCCAGCAGGACCACCAGGGCGTAGAGCACGATCGCCCCCAGAATGGCCGCGCTCAGCGCCCCGTAAAAGAAGGCCGCCCCCAGGTAGCCAAAGGTCGCGATGACCGCGAGCACCACGACCACCAGGGCGATGCCGACGAGCACCAGGGCGCGCAGGACGGCACCACGCCAGGTCACCGGAACCCCCCTTTCCCGTCCGGGCCTCGGCGGACGCACCGCAGATTCCATGCCGTCTGGCACCGCTCTCGTCGGCTCTGGCGCTGTAGCGTATAATGACAGCGTGCGTGCGGTTCACCACGACCACTGGACAGGCCCGCCACCCACCGAGGCCGAGATCCGGCGGTGGTTCCAGCGCCGGGGTCTCCGGCCTTCGGCCTGGGCCAGCCCGCCTGGTACATATTTTACCCTGCACCACCACCCCTGGACCAAGGTGCTCCGGGTGGTCTGGGGCCACATGACCTTCACCCTGCCCGAGGCCGGTGAGACGATCAGCCTGCAGGCCGGCGATACCCTGGTCCTGCCCGCCCGGACCCCGCACGCCGCCGTTGTCGGCCCGGCCGGTGTCCGCTGTCTGGAAGCCTTCTGGCGGAGCCAGGAGGGGCCGCCTCAACACCATCAGACAACCGAAGGAGCGCCGCTATGGCGATGACCGCGGAAACCCCCAGCGCCGCCGGTGTCCGCTGGGATCTGAGCGACCTCTTCGCCGGACCGGATGATCCGGCTCTCCCGGCCACCCTCGAGGAGATCGACCAGCGAGCCCGGGCCTTCGCCGCCCGCTATCGGGGCACGGTCAAGACGCCGGACGGCCCGGCGCCCGACCATCTGCTGACCGCCCTGCGTGAGTGGGAGGACCTGGCTGAGCTGATGGAGCGGGTCGAGGGCTATGCCCATCTTCTCTACGCCGCCCAGACTGACAGCCAGGTCGCCCGCAACCTGATGGAGCAGGTGGACCAGCGGCTCACCGCCGCCCGCAACGAGGTCCTCTTCTTTGAACTGGAGTGGCTGGCCCTGCCCGATGAGGTGGCCGAGCGGGTGGCGGCGGCACCGGCGCTGGCCCCGTACCGCGACTTCCTGCGCCGACTGCGTCGCTACCGGCCGCACACCCTTTCGGAGCCGGAAGAGAAGATCATCAACGAAAAAGACCGGTCGGGCGTGCAGGCCTGGCAGCGGTTGTTCACCGAGACGACCGCCGCCCTGCGCTTCACCCTCGAGGTCGAGGGCGTGACCCGAACGCTGCCGCTCGACGGTGTCCTGGCTCTTCAGCGCCACCCCGACCGGGAGACGCGCCGTCGGGCCTACGAGACGCTCTACGCCCGGCTGGCCGAGCACGGGGAGCTGCTGACATTTATCTATGATACGGTGATCCTCGATCACCTGACGATGCAGCGCCTGCGCCGTTATCCCGACCCGATGGCCCCGCGCCATCTGGCCAACCGGATCGACGGGGCGGTGGTCGAGCAGATGCTCCGGGTGGTCGAGGCCAACTATCCCCTGGCCCACCGCTACTTCACCCTCAAAGCCCGGCTCCTGGCCCTGCCCAAACTCGCCCTCTTCGACCAGTACGCCCCGGTGGGGACAACCCGCCCGGTCACGTACCAGGAGGCGCGGGAGGCGGTGCTCACGGCCTTCGCGGCGTTCCACCCGACGTTCCTGGAGATCGCCCGGGCCTTCTTCGAGAAGAACTGGATCGACGCCGAGCCCCGGCCGGGCAAGCGCGGGGGGGCCTTCTGCGCCTCGCTGACGCCCCGGCTCCACCCGTACATCCTGCTCAACTACAATGACACCGCCCGCGATGCTATGACGCTGGCCCACGAACTGGGTCACGGGCTCCACGGGATGCTGGCCCGCCGGCAGAGTCTGGTCAACTACCATCCGCCGCTGACGCTGGCCGAGACGGCCTCGGTCTTCGCCGAGATCCTGGTCTTCGACCGCCTGCTGGCGGCGACCCCGGAGCCGGCGGCCCAGCTGGGCCTGCTCTGCGGCAAGATCGAGGAGATCTTCGCCACCGTCTTTCGGCAGACGGTCCTCACCCGGTTTGAACAGGCGGCCTTCGCCGCCCGCGACGGCCGCCGGCTGGCGCCCGACCAGGTGGGTGACCTCTGGCTGCAGGCCAACGCCCCCTACTATGGCCCGGCGGTGGAGGTCATCCCCAGTTACCGCTGGGGCTGGTCGTACATCCCGCATTTCATCCACACCCCGTTCTACTGTTACAGTTACGTGTTCGGCGAACTGCTGGTCCTCTCCCTCTACGCCCAGTACCGCCGGGAGGGAGCGGCCTTCATCCCCCGCTACCTGGCCCTGCTGGGGGCGGGGGGCTCGGCCCCCCCAGAGGATCTCCTCGCTCCCCTGGGGGTGGACCTGCGCTCGGCCGCCTTCTGGCAGCAGGGGTTCGATGAACTGGCGGCGCTGGTTGCCCGGGCCGAGGAGACGGCGGCCCGCCTGTCGGTGGCCGGAGGGCAGGGCTGAGATGGAGCGCTCCCCCGAGCCGCTGGCCCCGCCCCACGCGGCCGGCCAGGGGCTGGCCGCCGGTGAGCGGGCCGCCCTGGAGCAACGGCCGGAGTTATCCCGTCGCCAGGTCGTGCTGCTCATGGCGGCCCTGATGCTGGGAGTGGCGCTGGCCGCCCTCGACGCCAACATCGTCGGCACCGCCCTTCCCACCATCGTGGCCGACCTGGGCGGTGTCTCCCTCTACAGCTGGCTGGTGGCGGTCTATCTTCTGACCTCGACCACCACCGTCCCGCTCTACGGCCGGCTGGCCGATCTCTGGGGGCGCAAACCGGTCTTCCTCGTCGGGATCGCCCTCTTCATCGCCGGATCGGCCCTCTGCGGGCTGGCCCGCTCGATGCCCCAGCTCATTTTCTTTCGGGCGCTTCAGGGGCTGGGCGCGGGCGCGATCATGCCGATGGCGATGACGATCCTGGGCGACGTCTTCACCATCGAGCGGCGGGCCCGCATGCAGGGCTTCTTCAGCGCGGTCTGGGGGACCTCCAGCATCCTTGGACCGAGTCTGGGGGCGCTCATCCTGACCGTTCTCTCCTGGCCCTGGATCTTTCTGGTCAATGTGCCGGTCGGGCTGCTGGCTCTGCTGCTGGTCGGCCGCGCCTACCACGAGACGGTGGTGCGCCGGGAGCGAAGCATCGATGTCCGCGGGGCGGTCCTCCTCACGCTGGGGACCAGTCTGCTGCTTTTGGCGCTGCAACAGCACCGGCTGATGAGCCCGGAGGCGCTGGGTCTCTTTCTCCTGGCCGGCGGCTGTCTGGGGGCGTTTGTGGCGGCCGAACTCCGCGTTCCCGACCCCATCATCCCCTTCAGCCTGTTGGGTCGGCCGCTCATCGGGGCCAGTTATCTTATCAGCGCGATGGCCGGCTGCGTCCAGTTTGGCGTCTCCGCCTTTGTCCCCCTCTTCGTCCAGGGGGCGATGGGCGGCACGGCCCTCAACGTCGGGGCGGTGCTGGCGCCGATGTCGCTGGGCTGGCCGGTCGGGAGCATTCTGAGCGGCCGGCTCATCCTGCGGGTCGGCTACAAACGGGTGCTGCTGGCCGGGATGCTGGCGGCGCTGCTGGGAGCGGCCGCCCTCCAGACGCTCTCGGTCCGCTCCAGCCTGGGGCTGGTGATGGCGATCGTGGCGCTGGTCGGGCTGGGGATGGGGCTGAGTTCGACGCCGATGATCATCGCCGTCCAGAACGCCGTCCACTGGCACCAGCGGGGGGTGGCCACCGCCCTGGTGCAGTTCAGCCGGACCATCGGCGGCAGCCTGGGCGTGGCCCTGATGGGCGCGCTCCTCAACGCCCAGTTGGGGCTGCGCCTCGGGGGTACGCTGGCGGGTGAGGGGCAGATCATCAACACCCTCCTCGACCCCGCCCGACGGGGGACGCTGGCGGCCGGGGTCGTCGAGACGGTCCAGGTCGGTCTGGCCGGCGCCCTCCATACCGTCTACCTGGTCCCGTTCGGCGCGGCCCTCGTCGGCCTGACGCTGGCTCTTCTGGTCTTCCCCGGCGGGCGGGTCGACCAGCACGTGGTCCGGCGCTGAGCGCGGGATTTTTCCGCCGTCTCAGCCGCCGGCGGCTGAGATCTGGTCCAGGCTGACGGTCCGGCCGGTCTCGGCGCTCTCGACGGCGGCAAAGGCGACCCTCAGTGAAGCCAGGTGGTCGCGTCCTGAGGTCTGGGGCTCGCGCCCCTCGGCCAGCGCCAGCAGCATCTCGCCCATGCTGCCGCCAAAGGCGTCGGGGAACCAGCGGCCGTGGATGGTGAGGGTGTGGCGGGCGATGGGGTCGTCGCGGTGGGCGAGGGTGATCTCGGTGTGAGTGGCCACGGCCGCGGCGGCCGTCCCATCCACGTACCAGGTGTAGCCGTAGAGGCCCTCGGCCGGCACGATGTTGTTGAAGTGCAGTGTGGTCATCAGGTGGGCCTCCGGCGCGTACTCGCCGAGGATGGTGTAGATCATGGGACTGACCGCCACCTGGCCCGGGACCATCGTCGTGGTGGCCTTCACCCGCACCGGCGTCCGGCCGCTGAAGAAGCGGGCCAGGTCGATATAGTGGATGCCATGGTCGACGATGGTGAAATGGGGCAGCGAGACGTACCAGGTGCCGGGGCGGTCCTGGTTGCCCCGGTTGAGGTGAACCAGGCTGTAGAGGTGGCCGAACACGCCCCGCGCGATGAGCATTCGGAGTGCCCGGTGGGCTGGCGCCCAGCGGGCCTGCTGGTTGACCATCAGAGTCACCCCAGCGCGGGCGCAGAGGCGGACGATCTCCTCGGCCTCGGCCACGCTCATCGCCAGAGGCTTTTGAGAGAGGATATGTTTGCCGGCCGCCGCGATCCGGGCGACCAGGGGCAGCCGCTCGGTGGCCGGCACCGCGAGGTGGTAGTGACTCCTATTGATATTGAAGCGCCGGGCGGGTGAGGAATTCGTGCCAGGTCCAGACGTGGTTGGTCAGGCCGATGGCCATGGCGGGGGTGCGC
>CACRXC010000187.1_pt1 | contig 13718 bp, 11 predicted proteins | sample 5377091 | NCBI WGS metagenome assembly CACRXC01 (sample SAMEA6061845, study PRJEB28556) | metagenome | reverse complement strand
CCCGGCCGGCGCCCGGGGCGTCCGCCGCCGTCGTCACCTGGCCGGAGACGGCGCTGCCGGCCCCGGAGGCGGCCCGCCGGGTGGTGGAAGAGTTCCTGCAGGCGCAGGGCCTCGACGGCCCGGCGGCGGAGACGGCGCTGGCCGCCTGGGCCCCGGAGGCGCGGGAGACCGCCCGGGCGCTCCTGGCCGCCCGGGGCGAGACCCGCGTGGTCCGCGTCCGCGACACCTGGGTGGAACCGGTGCCCGGCGCCCGCACGCTGCTCCGGGTCGGCGCCGTCCTGGATCTCCTCCGGGGCGACCATCTCCTCTCCGCCGTCGTTCAGGTGTATCTCGTGCGGATCGATGACGGGCGGTGGGTCATCACCGCCCGTCTCCAGTAAAAGGCCATGCCGCTCCGCCCGGGCCTTCTCCGAAAACCTGCCGGGAAAGACCCCCAATCGCCGGCGCCACGCCTCGTCCGCCGCCGCGTTCTTGTCCCACCTGCCTCTGTCGGCCACGGCCACGAAGGCGCCGGCCTCATGCGCTGGCTGCTGACCTACGCCGATATGATCACCCTGCTCAACGTCTTCTTCATCGTCCTGTACTCGGTGGCGAAGATCGACCCCGAGCGGGCCACCCGGGTGCGGGAATCGCTGGTCCGGGCCTTCAACGTCGGTGTCATGCAGGGCCAGGAGAGCCGGGGCGCCGTCCTCGGTCAGGGCGGCGCCGTCAGCCCGCCTCTTCTCTCCCTGTATCGGCACATCGCCACAGACCTGGGCCCCTTTGCCGCCCAGCTCCACGCCGAGGAGGCCATGAGCGTGGGGCTCCGCCGGGACGCCGTGGTCATCCGCCTGAGCGCCGGGCTCCTCTTCCCCTCCGGCCGGGCCACCCTCTCCCCGGAAGGGGAAGCCGTGCTGCGCCGCCTGGCGCCTCTCCTCCGTGCGGCCCCGGGGGAGATCCACGTCGCCGGGCACACCGACGCCATCCCGTTCTCCTCGCCCCAGTATGCGGACAACTGGGCGTTATCCCTGGCCCGGGCCGCCACCGTCCTGCGCTTCCTGCGCGACGAAGGGAACATCCCGGCCACCCGCTTCAGTCTGGCCGCCTACGCCGACACCCACCCGGTGGCCGAGAACGACACCCGCGAAGGCCGGGCCCGGAATCGCCGGGTCGAGATCATCGTACGGGCCGACGCCTGCACGCCATCCCCGTGCGCGGAGGACACCGCCGGGCCCGCCCCGACCCCGTCCCCGGGAGCCCGCCGCCCATGAGCGACCTCCAGACCCTGCCTCTTTTCCAAAAGATTCTTTTTCAGAAAACCATCGTTCTGAGCCCGACGTACGTCCCGGAGTTTGATGTTCTCGTGAGCTACCGTCGGCTTTGGCCTTCAGCTTCGTGCAGGCATGACGGCAGACGGCCGTCCCTGCGGGCCCGCTCCAGGCCCAGTTTAAGGATTAAAAGTGCAGAGTTGCTATCCCGATGAACGGAAAAGCCGCAGTGTGGGCAGTCGTGCCAGCGGACAGAAAGGTCTTTGGGAACAGGCGAGTCGCACCGGGCGCACCGCTGGCTTGTGCCGTTGGCGGGCACCGCAACCACTTCCCGCCCAGCTCTCCAAGCCTTGTCGGGAAGGATGTGCGTCAGAAGCACCGACCAACCGGCATCATGGACGGGTTTACTCAGGTTTCCCTGTGCCAGGCCCTTGATGTTCAAGTCTTCCACGCAAATCAAGTCATACTCTCTGACCAGCTCTGCCGCCAGCTTCCAGTAGACATCCCTGCGCTGACGGGCGACTTTGAGGTGGAGTTTCGCAACCTGCCTGCACATCCGCTTCCAACGCTTAGAACCTTTGACTTTTCTACTCACGATGCGTTGCTTTTCGGCGATTTTCGTTTCCACTTGCCTCAGCCACTTTGGGTTGTCTATAAGCCGACCGTCAGAGAGCGCCAGCAGGTTCTCGACGCCGACATCAATGCCGACGGCTTTTCCCGTCGGCGGCAAGGGTTCACGGAGACGGTCGTCCGGGACTTCAAGGGCGAAGGTGGCAAACCATCCATCCACCTTGCGGGTCACCCAGACCTGCTTGATAACGGCGGGCTCGGGCAACGGGCGGTGCCAGATGACCTTCACCATGCCGACGTTCTGAATGTACAGTCGCAACCGTCCTTTTTCGTCGGGTTTGATCTTCGTCCCGTCTCCATAGGTGAACTCCAAAGTGCGGAAACGGTGGGGCTTTTTGAACCTTGGATAGCCGACCTTTTGCCCGGATTGAACGGCCTTGAAAAACCGCCGGAACGCCTTATCAAGCCGACGCAGGACATGCTGGGCAGCGCTGAAGTTCAGGAGGGCGACCTCTTTGTCGGTCTCCCTCAACGTTTTCAGTTTCTCTGCTTGCTCAAAATAGGTGACGGTTCGCCCTTCCTGCTCCCAGGCGTTCTTCCTTTCGGCCAGGGCATCGTTGTAAAGGCGGCAGGCAACTGTGAGAAGTGTCCCCAAACTCTTTTCCTGGGTTCTATTGGGTTTAAGGCGATACTGGTACGCCAATTTCATCGTTTGTCTTCCTCAGTGCACAGTATACTGCACCGGGACGGAGGTGTCGAGGGCGCTTTCCCCTGTCGGCGGAAGCCGACAGTCCCCTGCGCCCATCTTCTATGGGCTCCAGAACATCCCGGGCGGCCAGGCGCCGTCGCACGGCGGCGACCACCGACCGGAGCACGTTCTCCGGGAGCGGGGAAACAACGGGCGCCGGTGGTCGGGGGAGAACCCTCCGGTGGAGGGTTCTCGGCGGAGACGGGGACGGCGCACGGCGCCGTGGGATGCCCCGCTCCTCCGCCAACCGCACGACCACCGCCCGCTCCGGTGTTTGGGCCGACGGATCGCGGGCCTGATAGAGCCGGGCCAGCTGCCGCGCCGCGCCTTTGGGCAGACAGAACCCGGCCTGCTGCAGCAGGCGATTGACCTCCGCCACAAACGCGCCCGGAACCTCCCGGTCCTCCGAGACCGGTTCCGTGAAACGCTCCTCCATCCTCTCCCTCCGTTCTCTTCCCAGGCCCCAAAAGGGTGTTTCTCACCCGCTTGTCCAGAGCCGCCGCCAGGCAGCCTCCGGAAGCGTGTCTGCCGTGAGCCGCCGCCCGCCCTCCGACGGCGCCTGCGTCTCGAGAAGCCGTGCCTGTGTCTGTGCCCGCAGCGTCTGGGTCTCCGTGGCCAGCGCCCGCACCTCCGCCAGAAGCCCTTCCAGTTCGGCGCTCAGCGCCTCCAGGCGGTGCAGCAGCGCCTGCCGCGCCCGTCCCAGACACCAGCGCGCCTCCCTTAGTGCCTGCCTGGTCTCCGGTCGGTCGTTCGCCTTCTCTCCGCCCGCTTCCACCGTCTCCAGCAGCCGCTCAACGCGCAGAAGCTCCTCAAGGATCTCCCGCAACCGCATCCTTACCACACCCCCGGCAGCAGTCGCCACCGCACCGTCGCCCGATAGGCCCCCCGATAGGCAGGGTCGGCCTGGAGCAGCCGCTCCTCGCCCCAGATCCGCGCCAGGGTCAGTCCGACCACCCCGGCGCCCACCACGAGATTGCGCAGGGTGGGCGCATCGCCCACCACCCCCAGAAAGGCCAGGAGCTCTCCCGCGTACATCGGGTGCCGCACCCACCGGTACGGGCCTCCCGTCACGATCATGCCCCGATGGGCCGGGGCGATGCCGAACGCCCGCCCCAGCGTCCCCAGCGCCCAGAGGGTGAGCAGCGTCCCCAGCAGCCCCAGACCGACGGTCCCGACAGGGCGGGCCGGCGCCTCCAGCAAAAGCGGCCAGGCCGCCCCCACCCAGGCCAGCAGCCGCCACCGGAATGGCGCCCGCGTCTGCTCCGGCGCCCGCCACAGCAGCCGCAGGGCCACCAGCAGCGTCGTCCCCGCCTGCGGCAGCCGCCACCACTCGCCCCACACCACCCGCGTCAGAATCAGCCCGGCCAGCCCGCTCCAGAATAGACTCCCCAGGGCGTCGGTCGGCGACGGACCGGAGGCGGCCGACGGCTTCCCCGGAGGAGCGGGGAGGGGGTGGTTCCCGAGAACCTTCCGGTGGAAGGTTCTCCCCGCGGCCGGCGCCCGGAGCCATCCCCGGCTCATCGGACCACCGTCCAGTCCAGGGTGAACGTCCGGCCGCCCACCACCACCTCGGCGTGATGGCGCCCCGTCTGCGGGGTGGCCAGACAGGAGGCCACCACCGTAAGCGGCGCACCCTCCCAGCCCCCGGGCCAGAGAAAGACCGGCAGCTCCTGCCCGTCCCGGACGACCCGGGCCCGCTCCACCGTCTGGTCCGGCCGGTGCCAGACCTGCACCCAGAGGGCGGCGAGGTGGCCGCTCTCCGCGCAGCGCGTCGGGCACTGGAGGAGCGTGCGGCCCCGATAGGGCAGAAGGACCGGCAGGGTGGTCTGATAGGCCGGTCCGGTCTCCCGCAGGGCCTCGGTGTAGACCTCCAGGGTGGCGGCAACGCGGTACGGCCCCGGCGCGGGGTTGGCGGCAAACGTCCCGTAGCCCACCCGCCCCAGCGGCGGGAGGAGCATGGTCATGGCATGGGGCGGAGAATTCCACCAGGCATCGACCACGTCCACCCCGGACGCCTGCGCGGCCGTTGTCCCGAAGATGTTGCCGTGCCGACCGGCCCGGTCGCCCCCCTCGGAGAAGAAGGGACTGTTCCGGTCCTCTTCGTGGGTGAGCTGCTGGGTCATGACGATGTACCGGCTGTGGGCCGCCGCCCGCGCCGAGGCCGCCGGGTCTTCGGTCACCGGCAGAAGCCCCGCCGCCACCCGGTAGTCGTTCAGCCGCCGCAGCCAGTCTGGCTCCCCGACCGGGGGCCAGGCCGTCTGCGGCGCCAGCCCCGTCTCCGGCAGCAGCTGCTCCAGCGGGACCTGGGTCACCTCTCCCGCCTGGGCCCAGGGAGTGGTAATCTTCCACCGCTGCAGCACCGCCCGCTGGAAGCGCACCACGTCAAAATCGGGTCTCCCGGTGTCCACCGCAATGGGCAGCCCATACCGCTCCGGCCAGTCGGGAACACTCAGCACCCGTTCCCGGATGGCCGGCACGGCCTCCAGGAAGGCCAGGGCCTCGGTCACATCCCGCACCGGCCGGTGCCGCGGCACGCCCCGGCGGGCCAGAACGTCGTCCCCGCCGAGACGGGCCACCTCGTCAAAGGTGTTGAGAAGCGAGACCGCCGCATCGGTCCAGAAGAGAGCGCCGTAGCGGAAGATCTGGACCCGGCCGCCGCCGTAGGGGAAGGGACGGGAGACCGCCGGCCCCAGCCAGGGATACCGCGCCACCGCCTCCTGCGGCGGAAGAAGCGCATCAAAGTCCAGGGCCAGGGCTGGCGCCACGGACACCAGCGCCAGCCACAGTCCCAGAAGAAGCCCATACACGCGCACGGCAAAACCTCCTCCGCTCTCAGATGGGGCGAGAGGCGAGGGGCACCCCGCGCCGGCGGTGCCCCTCGCCGCACAGCGCCGCCGTCTCCGCGGCGGCGGCGGACCGGGGGAGGGGTTCTCCCCCGGGGGAGACCCATCCGGTGGATGGGTCCCGGCCGGGACCGGACCGGCGACGGGGACATGCCGCGGCCCGGTGTCATGGGAGGACCGGGGAAGAATGCGACAAACGATCTTTGTTCCCCCGGTATCGGTGGCGGACCGGGGAGGCACACCTCTCCCCGGTGTTCGTGGGAGGACCGGGAGGCGCACCGCCCTCCCGGTATCGTGCGCGGACCGGGGAGACGGCGCTCCCCGGTGTCAGAGGAGGACCGCCAGGGAAGGGGGCAGACGACGGGCGTGCGTCTCCCTGACGGGTGAGGCCATGAGACGGTCCACCGGACCATCTCCGCCTCGACCGGCCCGAACGCCGGGCCGGCGCCATCGCGGGCGCCTGTCTCCATGATAGCAGATGTCTCCCGGTCTGCATGCTAGAAAACCGCGAGAGTTTTCAGGAACGGGAGGGAAACCGTGGCCGGCGCCTGCGCCCCCGCACAGAGGAGGGTATACAGGGCGACCCGGCCGGCGCCCGGCCCCAGCCGCCCGAAGACCGGTTCCCGCCGCCAGACCCGCCAGAGCCCCTGCACCAGAACCGACAGGAGAAGCGCCCCCGGCAGCGCCCAGAGCGGCTGCGCCTCGCCCATCACCCAGAGCATCCCCAGCCAGAGCTTGAGGTCGCCGCCGCCCATCCCGCCGTGCCACCACAGCCAGACCAGCACCGCCGAGGTCAGCCAGAGAAACGGTGTGCCGGGCGCCGACAGCCCCACCCCCAGCGCCAGAAGCGGGAGCGTGAGCATGTTCGGAATGCGCCGGGTTCGGTAGTCCCAGACCACCGCCAGCGCCGCCGCCAGAAGCCCCGCCGTCCACCGCACCGTCTCCAGAAGACCATCCACACCCATCACCACGCGGCACTCCCCCATCGCGGGCGCCGACCGTCGCGTGGTCCGGACCATCCGACGGTCGGTGACCTCTCCGTTCGGATCCTAGGCCGGAGCCCGCTCCCCTGACCGGACCGCCCGTCCATGTCCCCGCGCGCGGGCTATGTTCTTGATCGAGAGGCCCGGTGATCGCCGGGACACGGGGGAGATACCCAGGGCCGTCGGCCCTGGCCTCTGACGGAAGGCAACGATGGCGCGACCGGAGCTCGTCGGCGCGGCAGAACTGATCGATACCTTTGCCCAGGCCGTCGCCCGGGCCGCGGGCCTGGCCCTCGACCGCGCCCAGGTCGTCGGCCAGACCACCGGACTGGCGGAGACCGTTCGCACCCTCCTGGCCCGGCTGACCGAGGGTCTCTCCTGGCTGGTGGCCTGGGAGAGCCTGTCGCCCCTGGAACGCGGCGTTCTCGCCCTGCTCCTGGGCGCGGCGGTCTTCCTGGCCTGGCCGGCCGTCCGGGACGCCGCCCTGGGCCTCGGCGGCCTGGGCCTGGAAACGCTGGGCCGGGCCGGCGCCCTGGTCCTGCGCCTGCGCCCCCGCGGGCGCCAGGCGGTGGACTTTCCCCCACCTGCCTTTGTCTCCGTCGCCGCGCCCCCCGAGACGCCCCCGGTGACATCCTCACCCGTGGGGGAAACCGCCGCCGGTGCCTCCCCCCCGCCGGTCGAGACACCGGAGACGGCAGGGCGGAGCACGGCCGGATGGCCCGGCTTCCGCACCCTGCGCTGGCAGCGGGCCGGGACCGCCGAACGCGCCGGAACCGCCGAGACGCCGGTGCCGACCGAGGGAACGGCGGCCGCGGCCCCTGAGCGGGAAACGCCCCGGCCCTCGGAACCCCCGTCCGCGGCGGTGGCCGCCGCCTCTGCACCCCCCACGACGACCGAAAGTGTCCCGGCCGCCGCCACCGTCGCCGCGGCCTCTCCGACCACGCCCCCCTCTCCCGCTCCGCAGCCTGCCCCGCCCGACGCCGGCGGCCGGACCCCGGAGACCGCGCCGGCCGACGAGGACGACCTTCTCGGCGGCCTGGACCTCGAGACCGCCCCGACGGAGACGACCGAGAACCCTCCACCGGAGGGTTCTCCCCACGACGAGACCGACCGGGCCGTGGCCTGGCTCCGTGCCTACCTCCAGGACGGCCCGCGCCCGGCCCGCGAAGTCTACCAGGCCGCCCAGGCGGTCGGCCTCGCCGACCGCACCCTGCGCCGGGCCCTGCGGGCCGCCGGCATCCAGACCCGCTGGGACGGCCGCCGCCGCATCTGGGCCCTCCCGGAGGAGAATCACTGATGCCGCGCCGCTGCCCCTCCGACCGCTGTGTCTGCGCCTTCGCCACCCCGGCCATGTTCTGTCGGGCGGTCTGGGAAGCCCTGCATCCCTGGGCCGACCCGCGCACCCCGCGCGGGCAGGCCGTGCTGGGTCTGGCCGCCGTTCTCCCCCGTCTGGCCCGCACGGCGCCCGAGGACCTCGCGCCCTTCCTCCGCCGGCTGGCCGCCCGCGGGGTCGTCCGCACCCAGGGCGGACACGTCACCCTTCTCACGCGCCTGTTGCGGCGGGTGGCCGCCGTCTGGGAGAAAGGCGACTGGACATGTCTCCCGGACGGGCGGCTGGTCGTCTCCGCCGCCGCGCTCTGGGGCAGACCGGTTTCCCCGCCCCCCGTGCGGCTGTGGTCTCCGGTGCACGAGCGGCGCGTCCTGCCGCTCCCCAGCCCGCGCAAACGGCCGCCGGCCGGCGCAGAGGATGCCGAGACCGTCGCGACGTCCGCACGCCCCGACGGTCACGATCTCCCATGGGGGTGAAAATCACCACCCATGCTGCCGCACGCCCAGGCGTCTGATAACCCCGCACGCACCCGGAAAGACGGACACCTTGACCGCTGGATCGATCAGATCATCTGTGCCGATGCCCTGGCGGTCCTCCCCCACCTGCCGGCGTGCTCGGTTGATCTCGTGCTCACCGATCCTCCGTATTTCCTGGACAGGCTGGACGATGCCTGGACACCGGAACGCGCGGCCCGGCGCCGGTACCGGAGTCAGGCCGTTTTCCATCTGCCGCCGGGGATGACGTTCGACCCCACCCAGGGACGGCGTCTGTACGAGTGGTATGTGGAGATCTCGCGTGAGCTGTTTCGCATTCTCAAACCCGGCGGGTTCTTCTTCTCTTTCTCCAGTCCGCGCCTTTATCACCGCATGGCCTGCGCGATTGAGGACGCCGGGTTTCACATCCGCGACTGCTTCCTCTGGCTGTACACACAGAGCCGGCCAAAGGCGATGTCCCTCTTCCACTTTGTCGAGCGGATGCCCCTGAGCGCTGCGGCCAGAGCGGAACTGGAAAAGCGCCTTGCCGGTTGGAAAACACCCCAGGGCAAATCCTGCTTTGAACCGATTGTGGTTGCGCAGAAGCCTCCTGAGGGGACACTGCTCGAAAACTTTCTGCGCTCCGGCGTGGGACTGTTCAATACCGGGGTGCGCATCGGACAGAATATGTTTCCGGCCAACGTGTTGCTCCTCGACGGTGTCGAGGAGGCGCTGGACAGGTATTTTCTGGTGCCGAAGCCGGGGGTGGAAGAGCGCGGAGATTTCAACACGCATCCCACGGTGAAGCCCGTTGCCCTGTGCGAGTACCTGATACGGCTCAGCACGATGGAAGGTGCGGTGGTGTTAGACCCGTTTTTAGGCAGCGGCACAACGGCAGTCGCCGCATGCACCTTGAACCGACGGTTCATCGGGATTGAGATCAACCCGGCGTACGCAGACATCGCGTGGCGACGCCTGCACAGCCTTCGGCGCTCGTCCGGCGGCCACCAACCGGAAAAGAGCACAGACGAAACCGTCGCAACGTCCGGACCCTCCGACGATCCCTCGGAATCATGACGGGCACCGAGGCGTTTTCTCCCTCCCGCACACGATGCGTCGTGCGCAACACCATGCACACCCGGTCCGTTTATCCGCTCCGGTTTGCACTCTCCGGAGGAAAAAGGTACAATAGAAAACGAGGGTATCTGTCGGTGTTCCTGCCGACCCGTCCGTGTTCACGGACGGTCCCCTCCTCCCTACCACCCTTCCCTCCCCCGGCGCCCGCCGGGGGCTTTTTGTGCCCACGATGAGGGGAAACCAACCTTCCGAAACCCAACCCTTTGGCCAGTTGTCCTCCGAAAGAGAATCCCGTGCTTGAGACGAGTAGCGTGGAGAAAAGATGAGGGAAACCGGAGGCACAAAACCGAAACCTCTGGCCGGTTGCGAAGCGAAACGGAAACCTTTGGCCAGTTGCCAGGTGGAAAGAGCATCCCGGTATCACCGGGGTAAATAAACCGGTGGTAGGTAGGGATATGTTGTGGAACAGAATCCCCTGGCCAGTTGTGGAGAAAAATGTTGACCTTTGGCCAGTTGCCCTCTGAAACAGAATCCGGCACCTCAGGGGAGTTCCCGTGAGAAGAGGCAGGCAAACCTCGCCCTCCAAAACCGAACCCTTTGGCCAGTTGCGAAACGAAACGTTGGCCTTTGGCCAGTTGCAAATCGGATGGGAACTCCGGGGCACCGGCGAATAGAGGGATGCACCGGCGGCAGCGTGAGTTGGAGAACCGAACCCTTTGGCCAGTTGTGAAGAAAAACGCTCACCTCTGGCCGGTTGTCCTCCGAAATCAAACCCGGTATATCACCCATCTCCTGTAATAGGAAATCGGTGTACCTGGCCCTCTGTAACCAAAACCTCTGGCCAGTTGTGAAGCAAAACGGAAACCCCTGGCCAGTTGTGAAGTGGAAAGAGCATCCGGGCATCACCGGGGTAGATAAACCAGGGGCCGATAGTGGTGTGTTGTGAAACCGAACCCTTTGGCCAGTTGCCTTCCCAAAGGGAACCCGGCACATCATCCGTCTCCTGCAATGGAAAGCCCGGTGAACCCCGCCCTCCGAAACCGAAACCTTTGGCCAGTTGCGTTCCGAAACGGAACCCTTTGGCCAGTTGTCCTCCGCAACGACCCGTCCGGAACGAGCCCCGCCACCAGAATGGCCGCAGAGACGCCCTTTGCCCCCGGGCCTGTATCTTTTCTCTTCCCCCCTCTTTTCCCCCCGTTCTCCGGCCGTTCTACGCCGGCCTCATCAGCCCCGAAACATCCCCGGAACACCCCCGCATCGCCACCCATTCTGCGGCCCATCATCCCCCAAGATGCTCCCCAGGCGCGGCCCCCGTTCTCCGCTCTGCCGTCCTCCGTCGGTCCACCGGGTGATCCGTCTCTGCCCGCCGGTGGAGCGCCCTCCCCCCACTCTCCCCCCGAACCGGGTGTGCGGGGGAGAACCGTTCGGTGGACGGTTCTCCGGTGTGCTGGGGGTGGTCTGCGGCGCCGGGCCCGGCGGTGGGGTCTGGTCTGGCGGCGTCTGGGTGGTCTGGGCCGGTGGTGGTGCGGGGATGCCGGGCCGGTCGGGGCGCCATGGAAGGGCGTCGGCGTCGGTGGGCGGGGTGGTGCGGTCGTGCCGGGCGGGCCATGCGTCTGGGGCCGGGTGTGCCGCACCGGCGGTGTGTCGGCATCGGCGGTTGGAGCGAACCGGGAGTCGGTCTGGGGTCTGCGTGCGGGCGACGGCCTCGCGGGTCCGGGTCGGTCGGGAGAACGACGGTCGGGCGATCTCCGGCGGAGGTTCGGGCGGTGCGGAGATGGTCGGGAAGAGAGAGGGCTGCCACCGGTGGGGCTGCGCTGGGAGGTCTGCCGCCGGTCGTCCGGGCGGCGCGGCGGCCTGAGGCCGGTCTGGGGAAGAGGCCGGCGGCGCGGTGGCCCGGCGTGTCCGCCGTTTCAGCCGTTTCAGCCGACCTGTGGGGATGATCTGCCCGCCCGTGGGCGCTGTGCACCTCATGCCGACTTTTCGGCTGAATCGGCTGATTCGGCTGATTCGGTTGCGCCTGGCGCAGCCCCTGGCGGGCCTGGCGTCGGGCGGGCGGCGGTGCGGTGTCCGGGTGCGGCAGTCTTCGGCCCGGGCGCCGAGAAGGGGGTCCGCCGCCGGGTGGTGTCTCCGGTGCCGGCCCGGTCGTGCCCGTTCATACGGCCACCGGCATGCGGCCTCCGTGGACGCATCCGGCGCGCCATGGGGTCAGGGCGCCACCGGGCGACCGGTGGGGGGTCTGTTCCGGTGGTCCGGGCGGCAGCCGTCGGCACCGTCCGTCTCTCCATCCGTCTGCGCCGTCTTCCTCTCCGTCTGCGTCGCCTGTCGGCCGCAGCGGGATCGCCGCCGCGCGGGCAGGTCTCTCGGCGCACCGTCAGGGGAGAGATCGCCCAGGAAACGGATGCACGGCGGCGTGACCGGGGAAGGATCCGGTGCCGGGGCCGGGCGGCCGCGGGGCCCGGCACCGAGGGGGCGACGGACGGCGCGGTGCGGCGGGCACCGGCGCCATGGATCGGTGGGAGAGGGGCCGGTGGTGCGGTCGGCGCCCGGACGCCGAACGCCGCCGGGACCGGCGCAGACCCGACGCACCGCAGAACAGACGCGCCCGGACGGAGAACAGCAGACGGGCCGGGCCGCAGACACCACGTTGCACCGACGCACCGGACGCCGAACCGCACGGCAAACGACCCACCGCTCCAGAGCCCCATGGGCCGAAGAACCAGGCGGCGGATCACCCACCGCGCCGAAGAACCAGGCACCAGACAACCCCCCGCGCCGGCACCCCATCCGCCGATCACCCGCCGCACCGGCGCACCGGAAAACCCCGACCGCCACCGCGCCCGCGTCCCCGGAAACCGCACCCCCGGCATTCCCGGCCGCCCAGGAGCACAGACCACTCGCACCCGGACGCTCCCCAGAGCGAAGACACATCTCACCCGTGCGCTCCCCAGACCAGAACGGATCGGTCTCGCTCCCCGGCTCCGGTCACAGCCGGCTCCGGTAAAGGAAACACCGCCGGCATTCCCGGCCGCGGTGCGCCAGAGACCACGGTGCAGCGAAGATCCCGGTGCAGCGGAGACCACGGGCGGCAAAGATCCCGGTGCGGCGAAGACCACGGGACGGCGAAGACCACGGGCGACAGAGAACGGAGACCACCGGGCGGCGCAGACCACAGGACGGCAGAGACCACAGGCGGCAGAGACCACGGGACGGCACAGACCACGGTGCACCACAGACCACGGTGCAGCGGAAACCACAGGCGGCGAAGACCACGGGACGGCAGAGACCACGGGCGGCACAGACTACGGGACGGGAGAGACCACGGGCGGCGAAGACCACGGTGCACCACAGACCACGGTGCAGCGGAAACCACGGGCGGCGAAGACCACGGGCGGCAGAAACCACGGGCGGCACAGACCACGGGACGGCAGAGACCACGGGCGGCACAGACCACGGGACGGCGAAGACCACGCTCTGGGGGGAAAAGGGAGGGGGGAATGCTCCAGGGCCGGGCGGTGGCACCGTCGCGTGGTCCGAACCTTCCGACGGTCGCCCGCGGCGCCGTGACCGCGGTGGGCCCAGCAGGAGTCGAACCTGCGGCCATCCGGTTATGAGCCGGCTGCTCTGCCGCTGAGCTATGGGCCCGGGAAAGGGTCGGGGTGACCGGATTTGAACCGGTGACCTCGTGGTCCCAGCCCACGCGCGCTCCCCAGGCTGCGCCACACCCCGTTTCCCTTTCCTATTCTCCACAGGTCTACACAGGCCAGACCGGAAGCGGGGACCCACCGCCGGAAGTTCTCTGAGGGCGATGACGGGGACCTCGACCGGCCACGGGTCTCCTCATCGCCGATCCCTGTACGGTGAGGAACGACGACCGTGAACGTGGTGGGTCCGGCAGGAGTCGAACCTGCCTCTCCCGGTTAAGAGCCGGGTGCTCGGCCGCTGAGCCACGGACCCGGTCGGGGCGGCCGGAATCGAACCGGCGACCTCGTGGACCCGAACCACGCGCGCTCCCGCTGCGCCACACCCCGTCCCTTTCCTATTCTACGCGGATCCGGGCCTGAAAAAAGTCTCACCCCCCTTGACAACGCGGCGCATTCCCGCTATACTGAGCACCGCTCTGAAGCGACAAAAACCCTACCCCGTCCTGGCAGTTGTGCCGGGGGTTGGGTCATACGCCCACACGAGGGTGTGCCCCCGCGGTGGGCCGGGCCCGGGAAACCGGGGTGGGGGTAGACTAGCTCAAAAAAAGCCCCTCCGTTTAGGAGGGGCTTCTTCTTGGGCCGGCACGGTTGCCCCTCCTGTCCGTCAGGGTAGGAGGGAGACGGGGGTTCGACTCCCCCCGGTCCACCGCCCGGCGCGTCGTCGGCAGCGTCCCGCGAGGCCTGCCGGAGCGCGCGTCGGCCCGGCGCCGCCTGGGAGAACGGCGGCCCCCGGCCGGCACGGGGAG
>CACRXC010000186.1_pt1 | contig 13753 bp, 16 predicted proteins | sample 5377091 | NCBI WGS metagenome assembly CACRXC01 (sample SAMEA6061845, study PRJEB28556) | metagenome | reverse complement strand
AGCGGTCGTCGAGTGGTGTCTGCGCCCCGACCCCGCCCGGCCAGAGAAGGAGGCTTGCGCCGAGCGCCAGAAGCAGCCGCACCGACCACCAGCAACGCCTGATCATCTCTCCTCCAGCACCGCGAGCCGTTCGGCCAGGCGGCAGTATACCCGGACCAGCCCTTAGCGTCAATCACCTAAATGGGGGACGCAGGGCTTCCAGTTTCACGGCTTTTGGCGGATGAGCAGGCTTAGACCCCGGCCAGGCGCTTAAGACCCGGAATCCGTCACCCACGCACCGCTCTACCCACGGCCCTGAGCCGGCTCAGGGCCAGATGCCGGATCAGGCGGAGCCCCGGCCCTCTCTTCTGTCTGGGGAGCTGGTCTGCACGGACACTCCCCTCATGGCCCCCGAAGAGTCGGTTCGCGATCTCCCCGTGACCACGCCGCCCTTCCCGGGCGGGCGGCGCACGAAGGTGCCCCCTGATCCGCCGGCAATCTCTCAAAGCTCCGGCGCGGCCCAGGCGCCGGGCGCAGACCGCCGTGCGAGCCGGCACCGACGCCGCCGACGCCACCGCACAACGTGCGGCCAGGCCCGCCGTCCTCGCGCGTACCCTAAGCCCCGAGTTCGGAAGCTTACGAAAATCTCTCGAGACGACCATGCCTCGTGGTCACTTCCCGGCTCCCGGCTGGTCAGAGACCCCCTTGCCCCGGCGTCAGAACCTGACCGCGGCCGCACTCTGGGGTGGGTGCGCTTTTCTCGGCCCGAAGGAGGCCCTTTTTCGACCCCCATCCGGACCACCGGCTGAGGCATCAGCCCCGCATCCAGGGGCACAATCGTGCCCTCTGGGGGCATCCGCTCAAGGAGGCAGAGCCGCCGTCTGCGCAACGTGCCCACGGGCCACCCCGACCCTGTGACCAGAGGCGGCCACTCTCAGAAGGGGCGCCTCCTACTCTCGCTCTCCTCCCGGCTGATGCGCTCCGCAGGGACAGCCGTCGGCCCGCGCTTGCCGGCCGCATCGCGCAAGGTCAGGTCTCAGCGGCAGAGGAGCGTGCGGAACGTCTCCCGGGCCGGGAGACGGGTGCGGGGCAGGGGGAGAGGTCAGGGCTGGCAGTCGGAATGGGCGCGGGCTCCCAGCCCCCTTTGCCCGGCCGGTGTGGGCGGCCACAATCGGGGGTGCATGCCGCGACGGGCTGGGGGACCGGCGGCCGTGTCCGCCCCGGGGGGCAGGGGGGCTCCCCGGACGGCGAGCACGCTCGGCTCCATGGCGCCACCGCCGTACCGCCCTCACCCAAGAACACCCCGAGCCCCGAAAACTGGAAAGCCCTGGGGGCGACGGCAGAACGCCGACCGTCGGTGCCTCCGGACGCTGCGACGGTTGGTTCTGGGGAAACGCTCGGCGTCGCGGTCCTTTCGCTCTGCTCTACGGAGCAGAGGCAGTCCGGGGTGTGGCGTCTCGCTGGAGACCGTCTCCGAACGCCGCGGAGATGAATCAGTCCGGTGTGGGGCTGGACGCCCGGGGACGGCACCGGGGAGCGAACACGGGTCAGCCGGCCCGGCATATATTCCTGGTGAGGAGGCATGGAGTGCTCCGCGACCTGTGGAACGAGATCGTCTTCGTGTTCACGTGGCAGGACCTTTCGGGGCGGCGGCATCTGCGGCCGGTCTGGCGCCCGTTTGTGGGGACGGTAGGTCTGGTGGTGGTGGGGCTGGTGGCGCTCCTGGCCCTGCGGGTGTGGGAGTGGGAGCAGCCGCCGGCGCGGCTCTTCCCGGGGCCAACGCCGACCCCGGCGCCCACGCCCACGAAAGCGCAGCTGTTCAACGCCCGGCTCCAGACCTGCCCGACGGACCCGGCGCAGTGGACGCTGGAGCCGCTGGGCGCCACCACCGGCGGGATGTTCGCTAAATCGGCTTTGAGGAAACTGGAACCCGCCTGCGCACGGGATTTCCTTGCCAGGGAAGTGGCGTTCCTCATGGCCAGCAGGATGGGGTATCTGCGGGAAGAAATCGAAGCCGTGTTAGGAATCCCCGTCTACACGTACTCGACGGCGCCACATCGGCGTAAGGTCCTGACCGATGCCGGGCCCCGAGAGGTCGATCTTAATCCGGTCATCGGTGTTGGGGTGTCCAACCGTCAGATATGGAAGGTGGGGAAGGATGGGAAGTACCCAACCAGCTTTGTGCTGGCCGGATGCTACCGCGGTTTAAACGGAGATCATCCGGTCGAGTGTCTTGTGCGAGTTTTCTTCGTTCCCGGCCCCACATATATCCGCCTTGAGGACATGCGGGGACGCACGGAAGACACGGAGCCCGGTGAAGGTCTGAATTACTGGGGCTACCGGGGCAATGGCCGTTGGGATTTTCTGGGTGCGATGCGGGGGCCGGAGGTGACCGACGCGACCGAACGGCTGCGGCTCTATCAGGAGCTGGCCGCGGCCAATGGCGTCGAGGTGTGGAATGCCGATTGGCTGGAACACACCTTTGGTCTGACCTTGCGTCCGGTTCCACCCGATGCCCCAACCTGGGCGACGGGCGAGGAATCCGGCCGACGCTATGTTAACCGCCTCATCGAACTGGAGTCGCAGCGTCTGGCGGCGCAGGCGCAGAAGGAAGGAGGAGGCCAGAGATGAGGAAATGGGCGTGGGGAGTGTTTCTCGGTTCTGGGCTGCTGGGGCTGCTTCTGGTCATGGGAACAACGACCTCGCTGGCCGAAGAGCGGCGATGTGGTGGTTGGGGGATCGATCCTGACAAGGGCACCGTCGGTGGCAGCTGTGGTGTCACCGTTCCACCGGGCAGCCAGCCGCCCGGGGGTGGGCAGCCCGGGGCGCAGGCGACCCCGGTGACCACGCCGGTGCCGGGGAGTCAGCAGACAGGGCAGACGCCGGTCGTCACTCCCTCGGCGGTCGTGCCGCCGGGCCCGGCCGGTACGGTGACCCCCATCGTGCGCCCGGGCCAGACGCCGCCCCCCGGCCAGGGCAGCGGCCCCATGCCGGTCAACCCTACCCCCACGCCCGCGCAGAAACCCCAGACCACGCCGGTCCCGGCGGGCACCCCCACGCCCGGCCAGACCGCGCCCACGCCCCCGCCGCAGATCCCCACGCCGCCCCCCTTTACCCCCACGCCATGCCCGACAACGGTCACGCGCTCTCTCACCTGCCTGCCGCCGGACGTCCAGATCTGCGTCGGCCCGAACGGCATCCCCCTCGCCTGCCTCCCCACCCCCACCCCGGCCGTCGTGCCGGGCGGCAAAGGGTGGATCGTCGATACCCAGATCGTCCCCGGCCGTGACCTCCAGCACTGCCTCGAGGTCACGTACTTCCTCGATCCCAATACCGGCGCCACCATTACCACCCAGACGCGGGAGGTACCCTGTCCGGGCGTCCCGCCCGAAGGGCCCGCCTGCCCGGGCGGCCTCCAGTTCGACGGGACCACCTTCCGCTGCGTCGGCCAGGCCAACGAGGTCCGCATCGAGGCCCGCGTGCCCATCCCGGAGATTACGCTGACCCTCGATCCGTTCCCCGCCAGCCTCGTTCACTGGCCAAACCGCCTCTCGCTCGAACAGACCGAGCGACCAGGCGCTGAGGCGAAGGTCGACCGTTGGCCTTCCGGCGCTGGCGGCGAGTGCACGGGCGAGGGCGACGATGCCGGCACGCCGCGGGACGGGACGCTGAAGGATATCACCCTCCGTCTCTGGCTCATGCCGTACTGGCAGTCCCGCCTGGACCGCCCCACGTCGCTCCAGGTCGGCCTCGACTTTGGGCCCGGCGGGTTTGTGGGGGGGCCTGCCTCGCGCATTGAGGAGACGCCGGGTGGTCCTGTAGTCAGGGGACCCAGGGTTCCCTCCAATCTTCTCTGGGTCGAGGAGGGGGACACGCTCACGTTCGCGCTGCCCATCCCCTCCCATCCGGCGGCCACGCGCTATGGCTACACGATTGCCCCCTTCCCCCAGACGCTCGACGAGGAATGGGCGAAGGCGGGCACGCCCGCGTTCGTGTTCCGCGTTCTACCGATCTGGCGACTCTGGTACCAATTCAGTTACCAAATTGCAGAAGGTATTTATCGCGACGAAGAGCGTACGGTTGGTTTCACGACCGTAACGGGGTCTGATGGGAACCAGTACAGTGTTCCCATTAAAAAGACCGAACTGGTCAGGAAAGGTTGCAACTGGAAAACAGTCACTGAAGGCCCCCATTCTGTTGTGACTGAACAGATTACCGGGCTGTCGCCGTGCATCTTCGGGCAAGGGGCCGAAAACGCGTGTGTCTGGAACGGGGCCATTGTGACGACGAAGATTCGCCTGACCGCGCCGGACGGGGGAGCGGCCTACCAGACGAGCGACGGCGTGCTCTACTATATCGTCCGCGAGGTCCAGACGTTGTTGGTCCGGCCGGACCTGCCCACCACGCTCCGAGAGTGGATTCGGCAGCATCCGGACGAGTGGCTGCGGGCGATAGGGCGCTAGCCCCGGCTCTCCGGCGGTGAACGGGGGGAGGGGGAGAGGGTCGTCCGGGAGACGATTCTCCCCCTCCCCTCTGTGTGTGCATGGGATGGCGACCGTCGCGTGGTCCGGACGTCGTGACGGTCCGGCCATCGTGGTGAAGAGGAGGTGGTGAAGACGCGGTGGCCCGTTCTTCTCGTGCTGGTGGGGCTGGCCCGGGAGGTGGGGCTGGCGGCGCGGCTGAGTCGGGCGTCGGATGTGGTCTTCCGCGGGCAGACGGCCACGGGCGAGCCGGTCGTCGTGCGGGTCTCGGAGGGGCCGGCGCTGGTCATCGCCCACTGATGCTCCCACTGTGAGCATTTCCTGCAGGAGACGCCGCCGCGGGGGTCGGTGCGGGTGGGCCGGGGGAGACGGTTGAGGCGGTGGCGCAGGCCACGCAGGAGAAACTGCGGCGCACGGGCTGGAGTGATGTTCCCTTCATCGTGGTCATGGAGCGGACGGCCGTGCCGCGGGCGGTGGCGGAGACGCCCATGCTTCTCTGGCGAGACGCGCAGGGGCTGCATGCCGAGAACCCGCTGTGGATGGACCCCGCGCAGGTGCGGGCGGTGCTGGACGGGGAGGTGCCATGAGGCCGGTGGTCTACGGACATCCGGGGCAGGAGATTCTGCGGCAGAAGGGGCCGGAGGGGGTTCTGCGGGTGCGGCCCGCCCTGCATGGGCTGCTGGCCGAGCTGCTGGTGGGGCTGGTGCTGCCGCCGCATCCGGAGGCGGTCGTGCTGCACGGGGTGACCCTGTGGTGGGGGCGCCGGCGGGTGGAGATCGACCATCTGGCGCTGGCCCCGCGGGCCGGGGTGGTGATCCTGGAGGTGAAAGGCTGGGCGGGGCTTCTGGCCTCCGGGCAGGCGGTGTGGCGGCCGGCGGTGGACCGGGCGCTGGCGCTGCGGCGGGAGGCCGTGCGGCGGCTCGCGCCGTGGTTGTTCGGGGAGGAGATTCCCGCGGAGCGGATTCATGCGCTGGTGGTGTGGGGCGGCGCGGCGCCGCTGGGGGAGGACAGCCCGCCCGGGGTGGTGGCGGCGGTGCCGTCCCTGGACGTGGCGGCCGGGGCCTGGAGTCCGGCGGGGTGATGGCGGCAGCGCGCCGGCGGCTGCTGGCGGCCTGGCCGGGCGTCGTGGGGCAGACGTTTCGGGGAGAACGGTCCGGTGGACCGTTCTCGGGCTGCTGGCGCGGCGGGCGGCCCGGCGGCTGGGGTTGATCCCGGTGACCGCGCCGGGGACGCATCCGGGGCTGCCGGCGCTGTGGGCGGCGGCGCAGCGTCTTCCGGGTCTGCCCTCCGGGACGCGGGCGGCGGTGGCCATGCTGCTGGCCCTGGATCGCTGCTTCCCGCCGGTCCGGGTGGGCGACGAGCCGCCGTTTGCGGAGGAGGCCCTGCTGGCGGCGCAGGCGCGGCTGCTCGACGCCGAGAGCGATCCGGCCTGGACCGCGGCGCGGCTGTGGGCCTGGCGGTGGCTGGAGGCGCACTGGGGCCCGCCGGGGACGGAGAGGGAGGATGCCGGGCCACCGCCTCCGGCGGCGTTGATGGACCCGGAGCGCTGGTGGCGACTGCTTCAGGCAGAGAGTGAGCCGGCGGTGCGGCTGGGCCTGCTGGACGGCGGTCGCGTCTGGGGATTGCTGGCGCAGGTGGACCCGGCACGACGGCGGGCGCTGGGGGAGGTCGCGCGGGCGGCGGCCCGGGCGGCCGACCGGCCCTGGACGCGGGCCATGCAGCGGGCCATCGCCCTGCTGGCCGAGGGGAAGACCCCGCCGCCGGACGTGCGGGCCTGGGTGGGGGTAGGGGTGGCGCTGGCCCAGGGCCGCTGGAGCCGGGCGGTGGCGCGGGTCCTTCAGGCGGTGCGGGAGCCGGTGCCGCCGGTGTGGGTCTCGCCGGCGGTGGCGGCCCGGGCCATTCGGACCGCGGCGGCGACCCGCACACCGGTCTGGCAGGCGCTGCCGGCGCGCGAGGGGCGGCTGCTGGTGTGGGCGGCCCGCTGTGCGGGGGAGCTCCTGGACGCGCCGCTGGAGGCGACGGCCCAGGCCCTGGTCCGTCTGTGCCTCCGCAGGAGAGATCGCCCATGTGGGAATGGATCGGCCGGGGGCTGATCCTGGGGATTGTCGGCGGTCTGGCGGTCGGACTCCTGGTCCACAGGAGGTTGACATACCGGCCCGGTTGGCGATAGTATTGACCTGCCGCTGCCGGCACGGGCCGTGCACTCACTCGGGCGGGGGAGAGAGGAGGTAGGTTGTGCAATTGTAATACACCCGTTTCGGATCCCAGCGGCTTCCGTGCCCATCGGGGAAGAGGTAGCGGTGGGCATCGGCACGCCAGACCCCGTCCGCGGACCAAAAGCGGGCAAACTGGGAACGGGTTCCTGGGGGAAGCCCGCGGGTGACCGCGTTGCGAATTACCCCATCGCGCAGGATCTCTACGGTGAGAGAGTCAAGAATCGGGTAATAGTGTGGGTGTTGAACAGATCTCTGAGATGGCGCGGTGTTGTGTACACCACAGAATGGGAGCAGTCACCCATGCGTCAGGATCTCCTGAAAATTCTCAAAAAGGTTTCCGCAGGAGAGGCAAGTTTGGGGGATCTGGAAAGATGGGTGGTCCTCAATATCAACAATGTGGCCAGGGAAGACGGCCCTGAAGTGAGGGAGGCTTTTAGAGAACTAGATGTACTGCTTCTCCAACGTACCGTTGGAGAAGCGGAAGAGGGAGAGATCTGGCAGGTGATTTTGCGTTGGCGTGATCGCTTGAGCATGGTCGGCGTGGTTTTCAGTGAGAGCTTGGATGTAAAGACGGAGTCGGGCGCAAAAACTTCGGTATACGAGTGGGAAGTTGGGAGTAATGTCAGGACATTCCGAAAGGAACTTGCCATCACCTAACTGCCCTACCGTATCTGCAGCGGAAGGTAGAGGACGTCGAGGGGGACGGCGGCTACCCGTTGTCTCCCCTCCCCTTTTTCCGTTTCTTTCTCCATTTCAACAATGAACCACTATCTACCGGGAATGTCAAGGTGTAGATTTAAATTAGTATTACAGTTCCCCTTTACGTCTCAGGCGGCGCCGGCGACGACACGCCTGGGCGATTTTCTAATGGCGCCGACGCCAGCGGGACCAGGCGAGGATGCTCTCGGGCGCCCGCGTCGCCGTCCAGAGAAGCCGGACGAGGAGCCGACGGATTTCCGGGACGGTGAGGGGGATGTGCTGAGGACAGGTGGTTCCCCCCTTTTGGCGGCCCCAATCGCCAAGGCCGCCAGCGCCAGCAGGGCGCGGGTGATAGGCCGGTACCAGCCGTGCCAACTCCGCACCTCGTCGTGGTCGAGCCCCACCTGGCCCTTGGCCAGCTTGAAGGTGTCCTCGATCGTCCACCTGGCCCCGGCTGCCCGCACTCTCTGGGAGAGCGGCGTGTTGGTCGGTGCATAGACCAGGTAGTAGGCGATTTCATCGGTCCTCTCCGGATGGCGGCGCAGGAGCAGGCCATGGACCCAGCCGTCCCGCAGCGCAGGTCGCAGAGGAAGGAAGGCCCAGTCGTAGATGCGTGGACCCTGGGCTCCCTCGCCGCAGCTGGCACGCGGCCATCTCTCGGCGCGGACGCCGGCCACCAGGTCCGCGACGCCCACTTGCCCAGGTCGGCCATAGGGCGGCCACGTCATGGTGGTTTGGTTGCTGCGGACCGCGAGTACCTATGCCTGCCCTCGCTCCTCCAGGGCTCGGCGGAGCTTCCCATCGCTGCCGTACACGTCGTCCCCGACGACCCAAGCCGCAGGCACGCCAGCGTCCAGTGCCCGCTGGACCATCGCCAGAGCCAACTCCGGCTTGGTCCGATAGGTGAGGCCGTCCGGGATGCCCACCTCCCGGCGCCTGTCCGGGTCCTCAGCCCACTCCTTGGGCACGAACAGGGCGCGATCGAGTCCGACATGCCCCTTGGAGCTGGCAGAGCCCAGAAAGACACCGATTTGGCAGTGGGCGATCTTGCCCAGAGTGCCGCAGTACTGGCGCGCCACGCCGACCGAGTGGGTGCCCTGCTTGGGAAAGCCGGTCTCATCGATGACGAGAACGCCCTCGGGATCCCCCACTTCCGCGACAACGTAGCTGCGCAAATCGTCTCGCACCGCGTCGGCGTCCCAGACATAGCGGTCCAGCACCCTCTGGATGCCCCGCGGGTGGGCGTACCCCACGTACTCCGCCAGCTGCCACCCGTTCTTCCGCTCGACGTCGGCGATGAGGCCCCGGAGGTAGTCTACGGCGTGTCGGTATGCCTCGGGCCGCAGGAAATGGGGCTGGAGAACGTCCGCTGCCGTCTCGACCGTGTGGATACACTGCAGCGCTATATCACTCTCACTCGCACACGAACATGCTGCTTTGACCATGGGCCTTACCTCCCTCGACACGCCTTGCAGCAAGATCCGTGTCAAGGGGAACTGTAATATTTAAGGATGTCCCCAACAGCAGCCGGCGGAGGGTGTCACGTGGTGTCATCCTGCCTCGCTTTCGTCGGTTGGCGTCGGATGCGGACAGCGCCCGGAGTAATCACGGTGAAGGCGTGGTCCATCTCGTTTCCGTGCGCGGCCAGGGCAACGTTCACGATCTCGGCTTTACGAGCGAGGGAGAGGCCACTCAGCCGGAGGAGAATAACGCCGGTGGTCACGCGTCCTTGCCGAAAGACGAGCTCGCCAAAATCCCTGTCCACCGTCAGCAGGATGGCCCTCTCCCGATTCGCCAGATCCAGGACCACCTCGTCGGAAATCCCCGGCTCCCATTCGGCAACATACCATACCTGATAGCCGCTTTGGCGCAGCCGTTCCACTAGGGCGATCGACCCCTTCATCGGCCAGGATCTTCACGACGGTACCTCAATGGGGTACAGCACATCGGCCCGCAACGCCTCGGCCGCGAAAGCCAGAGCGGCCTGAATGGCCTCCCGTGTCAGCCGGGGATGGGCCTCGAGCAAGTCCTCCACCGTCTCCCCCGCGGCGAGCTTTTCCAAAATGAGCTCCACCGTGATCCGGGTTCCGACGATGACCGGCTTACCCATCATCACCGAAGGGTTCGCGACAATCCATTTCTTCCACGTTTCCATCCCCCACCTCCTCTCTGGGCGCGGCGATCGCCGCCTGACGGTGTGCCGCTCCGCCGGCGGCGGAACCGGGTTGTCCGCGCATTCGCCCCAAGGGTTAACTCCTATCACCGCCCGCTCTCTCCCCGGATGCTGGCCCTGTGCCGGGCGCGGCCGGCACGGCCTCACCACCCTGAGCCCCGGCACCCGGCCGAATCGGCCGTCTTCAGCGTCAGCCGGAAGGCCACGCCAGAGGGCTGTCATAGCCATGAGCGCCTCCCGGTCCCCACGTCTCTGTCCCCGGGCCGCCCGCTCGGCGTTGAGGCCGGCCGTCCGCACTGCCTCGGCCTGACCCAGAGGGATCACCGCCAGACCCCATGCGGCCGCACAGCCCGCCAGGTCCGCGGCCCGCCGGCCCGCGCCGCCCCGTACTCCAGCGCGGAGACGGTCACCGCGCTCACCGAGACGGCCGCAGAGCGGCCCACCACCCCATCGATGCGGACCTGCCTCGCCGGTGAGCCACCAGCGCCGACGTGTCGATCAGGAGTCCCCAGCCTGCGGCTCCACGCCGCCCAGCCGGCCTCCAGCGCCGTGAAGGCCGCTTCCACCCCGCGGTCCGCAGCTCAGGTTCCGTAGGCCCCGGCCAGGGCCTCACGCTGCCTCCGGGCGGCCGCAGTCTGAAGCGCCCTGAGGGCCGCAGCCACCACCTCCGCGACCGACGCTCTGCCCGGGCAACGGCGGCCCACGCCTGCCGCCCAGCATCCTCCGCCCGCCGAGAGCGGGTAACCCGCCTGCCCGTACGCCCCTTTCCGTCCATCGCGGTGTGAGCCGATGACAGTATAACACTGGGAGGAAGCCGGGCGGTAGCGGGCAGGCGTCCCGCCGGGGCGCCCGTGGGGGAGGCGCTGCTCGCCCGGACGTCTGGCGCCGGGCGGAGAGTCCCCCACAGACGGCCCGGCCGGCCGCGTTGTCGGCAGCCCGGATATATACGCCGGCGCAGGAGCTGTCTGGCGGGATGGGCTGCTGCCGGTTTCCCCGCCACCGGCGCCCTGGCTCTTGGCCAGCGGCTGCACCGGTCTGTCCCGTAGATGAGGGGATGAGCAAGGAGAAAGGGGGCCGGCGCTCCCCTGACGCGTGTCTTCGGCAAACACACCCCTCCCGGGAGCGCGCCTGCCCAGGCACGGGTTGCCGAGCCGACCACCCCCGGTCAAGACCGAGCCGGCGGACCAGCCCCAAAAGCACCCCTACTGCGGGGCAATCTACCGGCGCCGGCACGGTTCCTCACCCAAGCCGGTCAAAGACCGCCAGGTCACGCCGGTGGTCACCGCCCGCTCCCCGTGCGCCCGGTGTCATCGACCCTTCCGGCAGCATCCGCGCGGGGTGACCCGCACGGACCCCGAGCTCGCGGCTCCTTGTTCTGGCCGCCGTGACCGGGGCACTGGGTCTTGAGCATCCGGGCGATGTCATGGCTCTGTGAGGCGTTTGGGGCCGGGATCGGCACAGGACCGGCCGGAAAGGCTGTCCGGGCTGCCTCGGCGCCGCTGAAAACGCAGCTTTGCCACAGGCCACTTAAGGTCAGGGTTCTGGGGCGGGATGGCCCCTCCTCACACTCAGGGGGCAGGCGCATGGGATTATCGGCGCCCTGGACCTGGGCCATGGCCAGCCGGTGGGGACGGCCCGGGTATCTGCGCATGCCGTTCACGCCCGGCGCCGCGGGCGTGACCCCCGGGGGAAGGCCTCGGGGGGTGCGGGCAGCGTCCCCGCCGACCGTGCCCCGGACACCCGGGTGGCTCCGGCGCTGGACCTTCGGTCGGTCTCCTCTGAAGCGGCGGGGAGGCCGGCGCAGCAAAAACTTTGCCTCTACGCCTGGTGTGCCGGTCAGGCCGAGCCGTGACGAAGGCCGACTGCGAGGCGGTGACCTTCCTCAGGAGGGGGAAAGAGGCTGCGCAGGGGGGCTTCAAAATCCAGGCCCGGTTGCCCCTCCCCGGAAGGGTCCAGAGCCGCTGTCGCGTGGGAGACCGTCTCTTCGGCGGCGGTCTGCGCCCGGGATCGACTCGGGCTGGTTGAGTCCGTGCCTCCGTCCACCGGACTGTTTCTCCCCTGCGCCCGCCACCTGGACCGCGCAGGCCATTGGCACGCGCAAGAGGCGTACCCGGACGGTCCGCGGTTGTAAGACCTTGGCCAGGGGCGCAGCAGCCCTTTTCCTGACGGGTGCCAGGCCTGGCTGGTGGCGGCCTGGCCGGAAAACCGCTCGGCGCAGGGGACAGCCTCAACCGTGCTCCCAACGCCTTTGGCACAGAGGCTCTTTAAAAGAAAACTGGGGCTGTTCGAAAATCAGGAGACAGGCGAGCCAGAGGGAGGTCTCCCGGGGAAGAGCCACCAGGCGATCCAGGTTCTACCGCACCGCTACCGCCAGCGCCTGCCGCAGTGCCACGTCCTCCCGCACCAGGGGGAAGACCGCCCCCGCTTTGCGCGTCATCATCCCGAAGAAGCCTCCCACCCGATACCGGTGCTTCCCCCAGCGTCGCCAGCTTTCCTGCAAGATCCGCCGGAGCGGATGCCTCAGGGTATACCGCCAGGTGTCTTTCATCCGCAAAGCCGGCCTGGCGCTTCGCTGCCGAAGACGCTCCCGCACCTCCACCGCGTCATCGCCCCGATCCCCCACCACCGGCCGGGGGGGAAGGGCATCCAGGGGCGCCAGGATCTCCCGCAGCAGGCCGATCGCTGACGCATAGGGGGTCCTACAGCAGGTAGGGCCCATCCCGTTCGCTCGATATCCCGAGCTTGCCCCAAGCCAGAGCAAAAGGGCTTTGAAGGGGCTCTCTTCCCGCCTTACTTCCCCCAGAAAAAGCGCACGCCCCAACAACACCGCAATAAGCTTCCTGATGGCCCACAGCCTGCTGACCTGGAACTTCTCACCCCCAAGACCGGCCTTGAGCAGGCGGAGAAACTCCTCAACCTGCCAGCGCTTGCGCTAAGATTCGACGACCTGCCAGGCATCTTCAACGGTCTTCACTTCCCGGTTCGTCAGCAGCCGCCAGTGGCCCCGCTTCCCTAGCGCCGGCACCCGGCTACCGACCAGGGTAAAATCCTGACCCCGAAGCTTTATCGGCTCAAACCCGAAGTGGATCTCTCCCGGCATGGACTGACCCTGGACCGTGCGCCAGGCTTTCCCACGGAAAGGCAGGTCCAGACCCTCAGCCACCGCCGTGAGCGTGCGGCGGTCATCGAGGGTCCGGTCATGCTGGACCCTGGCGATGAAGGCCTGGTTTAAGTCCTGAATCTGCAAAAAGACCTTGCGGTCAGCAAAGCCCCGGTCAAAGACGAAGATGAGCTTGCGCCCCCCACCCCCAAGATTCTGGCTGGCTTCGGCCAACGCCTTCGAAATCTCCCGGGGCAGAGTTGTCAGGCCGCGCTCCCGGGAGGCCGGGAGGCGGGCCTCGCCCCGGCCCAGATGCCCAACCCTCTCGACCCCAAGACAGGGTAAAAGCTCGTAACCAGGGACCTTCTGGGAACTGACCGGGCTTAAACCCTCGCAGTCCTCCGCGTCAGGCTTTTTACTCGGGCTTCTATCCACCAGGACGAGGACCTCTGCGCCCTGAAGGATCTCGAGGTCAAGCGGGACAACCGGCTTTAAGCTAGCTTCGGCGCTTATACGCCGGTTATCAAGAAACCGAGAGAGCGCCTTGGCCTGGTAAAACCTGCGCTGGGTCTCTGGCGGCAGGGCGGCAACGGCCTGACTGATTTTGGGCGAGCCTGAAGCCATCAGCCCCTGATGGCGCTGCTCAAATCTCCTGAAAAGCCGCCTATCGGGGGAAAAGGCGCCTGAACCGGGCCGTGTCGCCCATAAGCCGCTCGGCCGGAACCTGTCTGACCATCGGTCCACCCTCCAGCTCAGTCTGCCAAGGTCTAGTTTACACCCAACTTATGGGTAAACTCCTGCCATCATGCGCCTCAGGCCCAGAGTGTGCTGCCCGAACGGTCTGAAAAAGCCGTCGAGCGGGAAAAAGCGCCTGGAGCGGGTAGTGTCGCTCACCAGCCGCTCAGCCGGAACCGGTCTCCCCCGTGGTTCACCCTCCGACCTGGTCTGGCTGCCAGCCACGTCTCCTTCCCACCCAGGTTATGGGTCAAGCTCTGTCCGACACAGGTGGGGTTGTCTTACAAAGGGGTGAGGGGATAGCATCCATGGGGGATGAAGCGGCTAGACATTCAGCGACCAAAGCAAATCTTCGCGCTTGCCCGGGCCA
>CACRXC010000185.1_pt1 | contig 13844 bp, 12 predicted proteins | sample 5377091 | NCBI WGS metagenome assembly CACRXC01 (sample SAMEA6061845, study PRJEB28556) | metagenome | reverse complement strand
ACCCCCGCCATGGCCATCGGCCTGACCAACCACGTCTGGACCTGGCACGAATTCCTCACCCGCCCGGCGCTTCAATATCAATAGGAGTCACTACCCGAAGACACTATGGGAGGATTAAGGCGATGGACTCGTGGGAGTTTTTCAAGCAGAAGTTCTCGGTTGAAGGTGTATTGCGTCGGCGGGGTCATGTCGTTGCCGGCACGGGGGATGAAACCCGGATTCTCACGCCACCACACCCTTTTGATGGCCATAGCGACCTCTACGCTCAGATGAAGAAGGAGTCCTTCCGGAAGGTTGCCCGCAGACTTCTTCGCCACCCCCGGGAGCCAGTAGCACTGGACGCGCTTAAGCAAATGGCCGGCGACAAGGCGTCAGAGTACGTTGAATTTCTTGAAAAGTCTAATGCCGTTCAAATGATGGCCGATGGGACCGTGGTCTTCTGCCGGGAAGAAGTCGACAACCTTGGCCCGACGCTGGCCTGGTTTGTCGCCGAGGTTCTCAAGCGGGAGCTGTGGGCCGATACTCTTTGGGATGTCTGCCTTAAGGATAGTCCTGAGGGCGACTTTGATGTAATTGCCTGGCTGGATCCAGTCCTTATGTATGTCGAAACGAAAACGGCCCGGCTCGAAAACATCGAGCGGGCCGAACTTGGTCATTTTCTTCACCGCGCCCAGTGGCTTGCGCCGGACGTCGCTGTCCTCCTGGTGGACACCCAGGACTCGCTCGACGACCTTGTCCTGCGGCTTAATGAGGTCTTCAGCCTGGCTCGAGCCCGCGCAGATGGTAATCTGGCCGCAGACATAGTCTGCGACCAATGTGGGAACGGCCCGACACGGGGCATTAACCAACAGACGCCGCTGTGCAGCCGCTGTGAGGCGAAACTAAACCCCACCATCCAACTCCAAACGGAATTTGGGGGCATCTACTTCGGCTTTGCCCGGATCTATGTGACCGGGAGTCACCCGTCAGTGGAAACCCAGCTCCGGCGGTGCCTCCACCATCACTATAGCAGGGTCAGAGGCCGTGCCGTTCTAGCCGGCGACCCCTACGACTTCCTGGCTGCCATAAAGGATTGACAGCAAGATCAGTCTGACTCGATTACCGATCGCCCGCGCCCTGTGGCTGCTCGCCGTGGTCACGCCGGCCAGGCCAGAGGAGTGCAAGCGATTCCGACGCCGGCTCTGCGAGCGGTGGGGAGACCCGGAGCGCGGCGCCGGTCTCGGCCCACCGACCGTCGCTGCGCAGTGACGGTCCGGCGCCCGGCGTCCGACCGCGGGCGCTTGTTAGAAGCCCGACGGTCGTGCGGCGCCACGCGGGCGTTTTCTCCCCGGATGTTAGTCAACTAACACCCGGGACGCCGGTGTGGCGTCCCGACCGTCGGTGCGCACGGACTCAGCGACGGTCGGCGGCCAGAGGCCCAGTCTCTGACCTGGCCCGTCGTCGACGAAGAGAGGAGCACGGCGCCCGTCGTCACCGAACACCCGGGCGTTTACCGTCAGTGCGCCTGTGCGCAGTGACGGTTGGTCTGCGAAGCCGGGTGGTCCGGCCCGGCTCGTCGTCGTTCCAGAAGTTCAAAACTGAAATTCCGGAACAACAGGCGACCGAATGACCTCGGGGCGCCTGGGTGTTGGCAACTTTCTTCACCCTGCGACGGTGTCGGTGCGTGAGGCGCCCGCAGGTGAACGGCCGGTTTTGCGACGTCGCAACCCGACCGGATGGCCGCGCCGGGCATAGCGACTCACCGCGGCACGGCCAGAAGCAGCCACCGGTCCAGACGGGCCAGACGCCGGGCCTGCCGAAACGTCGTGACAAACGTGGGGTGCACCTGTTGGGTGGACAGGGGGCAGGTCGTTTTCCGCACAGGGCGCCAGCCGGTCTCCTGGAGGAGCACGGCGTAGTGCCAGATGAAGATGCCCTCCCTCTCCGACTCCGGCTCCGGGTCCCAATCGCTCATGAGCAGGGCCAGGCGACATGTGGGTTTCACCGTCGCCCGCAACCGGGCAAACGCCTCCCGGAAGAAGGCCAGGTAGGCGTCGCGGTCCAGCCGGCTGATGCTGCGTTCCCCATACGCGTCGTCCTTTTTGGCGAAGTAGGGCGGGTCCCAGAAGATGAGATCCGCCTCGCGCGTGCGCGGCGGCCAGCCGTCCCGGAGGTCATGGAAACGGATGTCAAACCGATCCGGGTGGGGATGGGCGTCGTAGGCGTAGCACCGCCGGCCCAGGTACGCGCACGCATCCACCATCGTCCCACCCCCTGCCATCGGGTCGAGGACCAGGTCGCCCGGTTGCGTGTAGAAGAAGAGGACATGCAGGGCCAGCTGGCCCGGAATGCGGCCGGGGTAGGGGAGGCCAAACCGCTCGTCGCAATCGGAGAACTGCCAGACGTCGTAGGGCTGGAGGCCGATGCGCAAACGGGCGAATCGTTCCTGGTCGTCCAGGCCCTGGAGAAGCAGCGCCTCAACCAGTTTGGGCGGCACGTCCTCGGCCGCGGCGATCTCCTGAACGCTTCGCCCCCGGGACGCCTGATCGGTTATGCGTTTCTTCAATTCTGAAAACGTGCATAGCGTGCGACTCACCCCCGACTGGTCCACGCCCACCTGGTCGGCGATCTCCGTCTGGCGCCAGCCCAGGAGGTGGAGCCACCAGATGCGGGCCTCGCGCTGGCGACGACGGCGGGCGACGATGTCCGAAACCCATGCCGAAACCGTGCCGAGCGAGATCTGCAGATACTCTTTGATCAGCCCTTCGGGCACGCCGGCCTCCGCCAGCTGGCGGGCAACGGCCTTCTTTTCGGCGGCGGTGAGCCGATCCCCATGCGTGGCGTTCTTGCCCGCCGCGTAGAGCAGCCGGGGAATGCCGTTCAGCTGGACCAGGACGACCTCGATCTCTCGCAGCCCGGCCTCATGATACGCCCGGAGGCGGTGATAGCCGTCGAGAAGGATGTAGGTCCCGGCTTCGACCTCAATGGGCGGGAAGGTCGCCCCGGCACGCAACGCATCGACATACTGGGCGATGGTGGCCGGTGAGGCCTTCTCCCGCGGGTAGCACGCGGGGTCATACACCACTTTCTCCAGCGGCAGGGTGGTTTTGCCGACGATCTGCACGCCCACGCCCCAACCTCCCGACACACACGGGTCTCATACAGAATCTAGCCCGGAGACCCATGCGCAGACGCCGAAAGGCGGCGGGCGTCTTCCCCGCCGGCGGGTTGTGACGGGACAGCTCTCCGAGGGCCCTGTGCAGGCACGATGCGACGGAGTTGTGACGTCACAACCGGCGGGTCAGAGGCTGCGCCTCTGACCGGTGTGCGACGGGGATCGGCCCGCCAGGGGACAGGGTCCCCGGTCTCTGACCGCTGTGCGACGTCGCACAGTTCTGACGGGGGGAGGCCGGAGCGGCGGACCCGGCGTCTCCGGCACACCGGGGGACGCCGCCCGGCGTCCCCAACGTCAGAACTCCTCTCTGGCCGGCAGTGGTTCTGCCGGCCAATGTGCCGGCCAATGGGACACACAGCAGGACATGGCAGGAGAGCGCACAGGCCGATTTTCCCCGATTTTTCGGCCCTTCTGGACGCCGGAAGACACGGGTGAGCGCCCCGCACGGGACTCTTAATCAGCGGGTTGGGGGTTCGAGTCCCTCGCGGCTCACCAAACGGCCCGAAAAATCGGGCCGTTTTTGTGTGTGCCGTCGTCCCCCACCGGGGGAACTGGCATCCAGGGCGACCTTGACAGGAGAGCGTCGGGGGCGAGAACGAGGACGGTGGGTCGCCCTGACCGGCCCGCCCGGTAGATCGGCGCCGCCAACACCAGCGCCGGTCTTCTGTTGTATGTTGTAAGAGTGCAGGCCCCAGCCTAGCAGACCCTCACCAGATGTCAATCTTCTTCTCACTTCTCTTCTCGCCTGGTAGAATCTCTCCAGAGCACTCGTGCGGGAGAGCGTACGAATGCTTGTGATTCCGCTGCTACCGCCACTGCCGGTGCCGAAGCCGCCGGAGCCGGAGGAGCAGGCCTGGCTGGACGATGTGGCCGAACTCCGGGGGCTGCGTCCTCACTGGAGAGGCAGCGCCAGAGGCGGGAGGAGGCTGAGCAGGCCCGCTAGGAGGGCGAACGGCTGCTGAAGAAGCCGAGAAGCACCCCGCCCGCTGAGGCACCGGGGAGCCGGAGAGGGTGCGGCCGGGACCGGAGACCGCGAGCCCGGTTCGTCAGCCGCTCCCGGAGCGGTGGAGGCCCCGGTCCGGTGGGGACCGAGCCTCCAGAGCCTGCGGGAGACGAGCCGGCGGGCCTTCCGGGCCATCCAGGCCCTCACGCTCCCCACGGTGTTGCTGCCCGGCCAGACCGATCCGCTCCACGCCTTCGTCCGGTCGCTCGGACAGCCGCAGGTGGTGTTCATTGCTCACCGGTGAAGACCCGCCCCGCTGGGAGGAGAAGGAGTGGGTCCGGAATACCAGTCGACCGGCGCCGAGCGCCGATATCCGAGAAACACGAAGGAGGAAGGATCTGCACCCCCCGGTCGCATCAGCTCAGGCAGCGCAAGGAATGCCAAGGAGCGAGCGCCTAATCCTCCAAAGGCTCACTCACCTCTTGAGAGCAGCGCGCCTGGTCCGGCCGCCAGCCGGAATCCATCAACACCTGATAATAGGCCTCGCCAGCACAGGCGCGGCACAGCGGGCGGCCATCACGGAAGACCTCCCGCTGGTCCAGCACCTCCTCACCACAGGTTGTGCACACGACCCGCTCGCCCACCCGTCCGAGGAGCACCTCTACCGGAGTCAACAGCCGGACCTCCTGCCAGACCAGCAAGAGTTCGTCGGGCATCCGCTGGTACCCCAGTAACTGGGCATGCCAGCGGTCGAGCGCCTCCGGTGCGTAAGTCCAGGCCTGCTGGCGAGCCGCGGGCCGTGGGTGAATTCGGATAGCGCGTCCGGTCAGGGTATCGATGTAGGTCGCGGCGACCTTCCCGAGGTCCACCACCCGGAGCGTCCGCCGGCCGACCCAGCAGCCAGCGCCGACCGCGACACCGTCAGCCGCGCACCCGTAGGTCTCGACGATGGCCAGGAGACGCTTGTCTCGCTGAGGCAGCTCCAGGTCCAGCAGCCGCCCGGCAAACAGGCTCATGCGGACCCCCAGCACCTGCCGGGGGCAGAGACGACCCTCATGCAGGCGCGCGCTCATCGCGAGTAGTTCAGCCAGTCGCATGGTCAACGCTCCCACCGCCCATGCTCGTGATCTCGACCCGATGGCGCAGCAAGCGGCCGCTCGCTGTGCGGCTGTGAACGCGACCACCGGACGCCTTCAACCAATCCACCCAGAGCCCCAGGGGCCTCTGGAGGCATGGCCGGGAATCATCCCACCCGGCCGCGACACTCTGGACAATACCGGGTGATGACCGGGGCCAGCCGCTCGTACTCCTCCCCGAGGATGGTTGCCAGACGTCTCAGCAGGGCGGCCGGGGCGACGGGCCTCCCACAGCTGGCGCAGACCAGATACCGACTCTCGCCCACAGTCCGCCGTCCCGCTGCCAGCCAGATGGCATCCACCTTCGCCTCGAGCGCCAGAGCGCCAGCCGCGCGTTCCGGACAGCGTGCAACACACAGCCCACAGACCGAGCAGAGAACGCTCTCAAACGTGATCACCAACCGGTCACCCCGCTTCTCCGCCTGCAGCGCACCCGTCGGGCAAACGGTTGTACAGGTCTGACAACCGGTGCAGGCCGCCGGGTCCAACGCGATGACCCCAAAAGGCGCCTGAGGATGAGGCACCGACCAGCTCGCTTCTCCCAGAGCGGTCGCCTGTATCAATCCCTGCGCCAGGCGGCGTCGGTCGGCTACCGTTCCGACCGCTGGCTCCGCCTGTCCCGCCGCCAGCGGTTCAGCCATGAGATTCCATTCCGGCCCCAAGGTGGAACTCAGGGCCAGGACTCGCACCCGTCCAGGCTCCGCGCCCAGCGCCTCAAGGACCGTCCGGGCGAGGGCGATCCGCTCGCGCGCCACACCCCGTTCCCCGGCAGGGCAGGCGGGCTGGCATGGCAGGACTCCAACCGTCGTCGCGCCGAGCAGCAGGCTGCCAAGATAGACCTCCAGCCCGAGCATGCCGACGCACGGCACCATCACCGGCAGCCAACCTGGCGGGTAGCGGAGACCGTCAGCCACGTGCGCCTCGAGTGCCGCCAGACCCCGCTCACACAGGAAGATGATCCCCCGCGGAGCGAGCGCTGCCAGTCTGGGGTTCAGGAGCTGGCGGAGCTGGGCTTCCAGCTCCGCCAGCGAGGCCCCCGGATAGGTGACCGCCCGGGCCGGGCAGACGGTCTGACAAAGTCCACACCCCACGCACTGCGTCCGGTTGACGGTCACACCGTCGGGTCCCAGCCGCAGGGCCGCGACCGGGCACATCTCCAGACACTGTCGGCAGCCCAGGGCCGCTACGCACCGCTCTGCATCGATCGCTGGCACTGTCCGGTACCCGGTGACAGCCAGACGCAGCAGCTGGCGGCGGCCCACCTCCAGTGACACACCGGCCACCAGGTTCTCCGGCTGACTGCCCGGAAAGGCCAGGAGCCGGGCCAGCGCCCCGGCCAGCAGCAACTTGGCGCGCTCGACAGCCTGCGCCGGCGAGGTCAACCGCAGACAGTGAGCTTCGAGATCGAGCACCGCCAGGCCCAGCGGGTCCACCCCCCTCTGCTGGGCGAGCTGCTGGGCCTCGCGCTGATGGCATTCCCCGCTGGCTATCGCGATGACCAGCCGATCTGCCCTCCGGCCCGCCAGCGCCTGTCCCAGACGCCGGCCGAAAGTGCCGGCCCGCTCGGGGATGATGACCGCTGGCACAGCACAGGTCGTCTCCACCCAGACGCGGAGCGCCTCCAGATCCAGCCCGGTGGCCAGCCGGCCAGAGAGCAGGATCAGCCCCTGCGGCGCTATCACCCGGTCGTCCACGGGCCGTCCTCCCCCGGAAGATTCGTCGGCGGAATCGGCAGCCGGTGCTGGACCGCGCGCCACACCGCCCAGGTGAGGTCCCGATCGTGGACGACCAGAGCAGTGACCGCCTCAGCCAGCCGGCAGTAGAGCGGCTCCGCGCTCTGCGCACTGATATCGCGTGCCAGAGCCCCGATCCAGCGTCCCAGATGCAGTGTGAGAAAGGTACCTTCTCGCTCCAGACACCGCTGGAGGGTGGCGAACTCACCGTTCTGCCAGGCTGCCGTCTCCGCGAAGCAGAGGTGGGCCATAAACTCCAGCTCGACGCTCACGTGGTCTGGGCGTTCCCCGAATGAGGGCGCCAGGGTCAGACCCGCCCGCCGGTAGGTCTGCTGCAGCTGCAGAATCAGGCCGTTCTCCCGAACGCTGTCGCTGGCGAGATACCACGACTCGTAGGGCTGACAGCACGACGGGGCGCTGCCCACGTGGAAGAGCCGGACGTGCTCCTCCTGAAGCGCCGCCAGACGCGCCGCGGTTCCCGGGCGGAGCAGTGGGAGCAGCCGCGACCACCAGCTGAAGAACGGGAAGAGGGCCAGCCGCGGGCCAGAACGCCGGCAGGCTTCACCGACCTGACAGAGCCAGGTCCAGCGGGCGGGTTCCGGGTAGAGGAAAGCCACCGCGGCCAGGCGGTAGAGTATGGCGCGAATAGCGGCCAGGTCGGCCGGCGTCCAGGCGTCCGAGGCACGAGTGGTTGGGGCGCGGGCTTCAGCCCGAGGCCGCGGCATCAGTGGGCACCCCTCCCCGAGCGGTCTGGCCACAACTCATAGGCCACAGCCGATAGGAAGATCAGCATGATCCCCAGGATGAACAGCGCCGGCGCTCCCAGCAACCGAGGGTTGCTGTAGACCTCGCTGGTCGGCTGCCCCAAGGGGGCAGCCAGCCAGAGATAGCTCACTGCCGCTAGGACCAGTCCCGCGCCGAACATGGTGATCGCCACCAGGCTCCGCATCGCTCACCCTCCGACGTCCTCCGGCAACGCGACGATCGGGAAGATCTTGGCGAACAGGACGTAGAGCAGCGTCCCCAGCGCTATCAGACCGGCGATGATGCTGTACTCGACCCAGGTCGGCACGTAGAAGCCGGGGCCATAGGGGAGCAGCGTCCCATGGGTCTGCGAGGGGACCACGATGAGAACGCGCTTGAAGACCGCGGCGATGTTCACCAGGAGACCGGTTACGACCAGCAGGGCCAGGGAATAGCGCTGCGTGAGGAACTGGATGAAGAGGACAAGGAAGGCGATGACCAGCCCGCCGACCGCACTCCAGTAGAGCCAGGCGTACTCGCCGGTGAGCAGCGTCAGCGTCAGGCGCACTTCGTGGTGATGGCCCTGATAGGTGGCAGTCAGCCACTCCACGAGGACGAAGTAGAGATAGACCGCTGTCAGGGCCATCAACAGGTTGCCCAGCCACCGGAAGACAGCGAGCGTGAACCGCTCCTGCTCCCGTAGGACGGTGCGCAGGAGGGCTGCGATGACGATGAGCAGACCGATGCCTGAGACGCCTGCCATCACCACGAAACCCGGCGCCTGCAGCGCACTGAACCAGCCCGGCCGCCCGACCTGCAGACCGAAGACAAAGCCCAGCGTCGAGTGGGCTGTCACCAGCAGCGGCAGGATCAGCAGCGCCAGATAGAAACTGGCCCGCGCGTGGCGCTCCCGCTCCGCCGGCGTATCACGATAACCGGCCGCCCAGAGACGGTAGAACCACTGGAGGCGTCCGGGCACCCGGGCGCAGAGCGCTGCATCACGCCGGCCGTCCAGGTAGAAATAGACGAGGCTGGCGAACAGGTAGCCGGCGATGACCATCGTGAACGTGCCGAAGAAGGGCGACTGCGGCCGGGCGTACAGGAAGAGGTGGACGATACCCCGGAGCGGCTGGCCGAGGTCGGCCAGAATGCTCAGACCAGCCAGGATCAGGCTGATAATGGTCAGCAGCTCGGCCGGCCGGGAGAGCGGCCGCAACCAGTGCAGATTGAACAGACGGATCATGGCCGCCGTCGTGATCCCGGCGAAACTCACCCCGACGAAATACACGTCGAAGGCGACATAGAGCCCCCAGGTCGCGCCGGACATCGTGCCGATATTGCGCAGCCCGGTAACGACCAGGCCCTCGATGAACTGACGGCTGTAGGCGAACGCCCCCCAGGCCACGATCGCCGCCAGAACCACCACCAGCGCACTCCATCCCCGTCCGATCCGTCCGATGCTGTATGGTAGTCGTTCGCTGTCGCTGGCCATGGCTCACACCCTCGCCTTAGCGCTCTCGATCTGGCGGGCCTCAGCCCCCGGCGGATGGCCACCAACGTAGTGGACCCGTGGCTGGGTCCCCGCCTCCTCCAGAAGGCGGAAGGAGGGCTTGAGCGCCAGCAGACGGGCCACCGTGCTGGTGGGATCGCCCAGGTCGCCAAAGTGCAGGGCAAAAGCCGGGCAGTTGGCCACGCAGGCGGGCTGAAGTCCGCGCTCGACCCGGTGGACACAGAAGGTGCACTTCTCGACCACCCCTTTCAGACGTCCGCCACCAGCCGTCCGCCGCCGCTCTGGACCGTAGGGCTGGTCGAGATCGGGATTCCGGTAGGGAGGGATGTTTCCCTGACTGACTGGCTGGATCTCCGGATCGGTCCAGTCGAGGTAGTAGTTCTTGGCCGGCTCTTTCCAGTTGAAGTAGTTGACGCCGTAGGGGCAGGCCACCTCGCAATACCGGCAACCGATGCAGCGGTCCCAGTCGGTGGCGACAATGCCGTCGACCCGTTTGTAGCGGGCGCCGACGGGACAGACCTTCACGCACGGTGGGTTGTCACAGTGCTGACAGGGCCGGGGCAGGAACCAGACGTGGACATTGGGGTAGTGGCCCTCTTCAAACCGAAAGACGTACATCCAGAAGTGGGCGGCGGGCGTGTTATTCTCCACCTTACAGGCCTCGACACATGCCCGACAGCCCATGCAGCGGTCCAGGTCGATGACCATCGCGTAGCGTGGCATGGTTCCCTCCGCTGTCCCCCTACTTGTACACCCGCACCTTGACGTGGAACGACTGGTCGGCCGTGTTCGCCACGTAGCCCTCGCCCGTGAAGAAGAGAACGTTGGGTGTCGGACCCTGGCCTTTCGCCCAGGGGTGAGTCCAGAGACCGTAGTGGTGCGGCATCCCCACCGTGTCGGGTCGGATCCCCTCACGGTAGGCCACCTTCACCCGGACCCGGCGGGTCTCCCCCGTTACCGCATTGTGCGATTCGACCCATACCTCCTCGCCGTCGCGGATCCCCTTGGCCTGGGCCGTGGCGGGGTTGATCTCCAGTCGCTGCTCGCGCATCTGCTCGGCCAACAGGGGGATGAAACTGCTGCGCGACTGTTTGAACTCAATCAGTTTGTAGGAGATGAGATAGAGGTCGTACTCCGGCGGCGAACTCTCCATGGTCGGCGGGCGCCAGGTGGGGAACGGTGTGTAGTCGCGCCAGTAGATCTCCGCGACCCCCTTGGCCTGCATCGTCCGCCGGTAGCGCAGGAGCGCCTCGCCGTACAGGCGGTGCCGCACCCCACCGAACGGCGGGTCGGTGACATAGCCGTAGAGTTTGCGAGGGGAGATCGGCCCTTTCACCCAGACACCATTGCGCTCGAAGTAGGCCAGCCCCTCCGCCAGCCCCGCCGACCGGGCCCACCGGTCGAAGATCTCGCGAACGGTGGGCTTACGATCGAGCGGTAGTTTATACGGATCCGTGAGATTCAGCGCCTTATTGAGTTCATCCAGGTAGCCGCCGGGCCCGTAGAGGACACCGACCTTCTCGCAGAGGTCCAGGTAGATCTCGACCTCGCCGCGCGACTGGAAAAGGGGCTCCATCGGCGGCAGACGCAGGGCTACCGCATCGACATAGGGCGTGTCCACGGTGATCGGCCCCTCGTACTTCTCCAGCGTCGCCGCCGGCAGGACCACATCGGCAAACAGGTCGGCGGTTTCGCTGAGCCAGGGGTCGATGACCACGACAAACTTCAGCTTCTTGTAGGCCTCGATGATATCCGGCTGTGAGCCATAGGCGATGACCGGATTGCTCATATGGACGATGAGCACTTCCGGGAGGTAGTCCACACCATATTTCTCCGGCGCCAGCATCGCCCGGGCGACGATCGCCGAATTATTGCTGTTGATCGGGAAGAACTTGCTGTCCTTCAGCCAGATGTTGTACGGCGGGTCCTTGATCTGAACCTGATCCAGAGCCTGGTAGTTCGGATGGATCTTCCAGCCGAAGTCCGTGTGCACCCCACCCGCCGCCCCGACCGCTCCCAGCAGCATAAAGACCATCAGCAGGGCACGCATCGCCTGAAAGCCCAGTTCCTGCTGGGAGACGTGGTAGGCCATGACGCTGACCGGGCGGTAGGGCACGCTGACCCCGTCGATGACAATGGTGCTGCCGATCTGGGCGTTCTCCCCCAGCTCACGGGCCAGGTGGCGGATCGTCTCGGCCGCGACGCCGCACACGCCGGCCGCCCACTCCGGCGTATAAGGGGCGAGGTGCTGCTTGAACAGATCGTAGGCCGTCCGGACTGTCTGGCCGTCGACGGTGTAGGTTCCTTCCAGCGCCGGTCGCACGCCTGGGGTGTCGAAGGGCTGGGGACGCTGCGTGATCGTGTCCCAGACCAGTTCCCGACCCCCGCGGCGGAGAAAGAGCCCGTCCTCGCCGACCAGGAAAGGCGCATTGGTGTAGCGGGTGAGGTACTCGCGGTCAACATAGCCCAGCGCGATCAGGGTGTGGCAGAGGGCCAGAGCCAGGGCCAGGTCGGTGGCCGGTCGGATCGGCACCCATTCATCGGCGAAGGGACCAGCCCCGCGCCGGCGCGGGTCAATGGCGACCAGTTTCGCTCCCCGCTCCTTGGCCTCGATCAGCAGCTGGGGCCAGGTGATCCAGCAGAGTTTGTTCCCGCCGGCGTTGGTCACGTTCCAGCCCCAGGCGAGGATATAGCGGGTGTAGCGGAAATCAGGGTGGAACCCGCCACTCACCCCGATAGTGTACTCAGCAGCGCGGTAGACCGCATCTGAGCAGAACGCTCCGTGATGAAGCCGGGTTGCTCCCAGGGCGTTGACGAACGCGGTATCGTAAAAAGCGCCCGACTTGCTCCGGCCCTTCTGCCACAGCAGGAGCCGCTTATCGCGGGCCCGGACTTCACGGATCTTCTCGGCCACCAGCGTCAGGGCCTCATCCCAGGTGGCCTGCCGCCAGCGACCGGACACGCCCTTCTCGTTCGTCCGGATCAGCGGGGTCTTGACCCGGTTCGGATCGTACAGGGCCATGATCTGGGCCACCCCTTTGGGGCAAAGGGTGCCACGGTTACGGGGATGGGCCGGGTGTCCCTCCAGTTTGACGACACGACCGTCGATCCGTCGGGCCAGAATGCCGCAGTCCTGTTTGCCGATCCAGCAGGTTGTCGGCACAAAGTCCTCCCGCGGGGCCGCCGACGGGACCGCCGGCGCGGCGGTAAAGACCCTGACTCCGGGGGCCGCCTGCGCCAGCAGCAGCGCGCTCCCCGCCACCGCCCCACCTTTGAGGAGGGTCCGTCGTGTGACCTGCATCAGTCGCCCCTCCCTGAACCGACCATGACGTGGGTGCTCGACCGACCCTGTCTACCCGAACAGGGTCTGGCACCCCTTAGCATAACCGGCAAAGATAAGCCCCTGCCCCACCTCAACGGATAGTCGTCAACCCCCGACCAGCCTACCCAGGGGGAGAGGGGCAAACAAGCCAGCATCCACCCCACAGGAGAGTATCACCTGTCGAAGGAGCTACCGTTCGGTCATTCGACCCTTTGAATCAGAAGACCTGCCCGGCCAGCGCTGGCTACTCTGGTACTGGCTACCATCGCCTCCAGACCGGCCCGGCGACCAACCCCTCAAATGGGAATCCGAGCCCCCGCCCTCGATGATGGACTGCTGGGTCCTCCTTCAGCCGCCAGCGCCCGATATAGAGGGTCGTGTCGTAACGAGTGTCGTTGTCTGGCGTCACGGAGTCGGTGATCACGGTCGCTCTGGAGGCCGTCCACGGCACAGATACCTGCGCGGTTATCTGGATTGCGCTGGCAGAAGAAGAGAGCGGCCACACTACCGGTCTTCTGTAGCAGCACACCCTGCGGGCACCAGTTCGGTGCGACCAGGCGCGCGCCTCGAGCAGTTTCACGATGTCGAGCCACAGGTCTTCGACCTTCACGCTTCCCCCTCCCTCTCCGGGAGGGGCGAGAGATCGGGTCGTTCCTGCGCTGCCTGAATCGTCCCGCGCAGGATCGCCGGAGTGATCTCCTGTCCGTCGGCAGTATACCGAACACCCCCACGCTGCTCCAGGGCCGCCGCCTCGGCCTCCGGAAGGTCCGGGTACCCGTCCAGGACCCCCTGAAGCACTCGCCGCAACACCTGGCTGGGGGAGTCGCCGCTCTCCCCCCGGCGCGTCTCCTCCAGGAAGCGCGCCGTCTCCTCCGGCGGCCGATGCCGGAGGAGAGGGCTTCTTTTCAACTCAAGTGCAAGGGGCGGACCATAAAACGCCACCAATAAGCGGCGTTTCAATCCCCTTAGGGAGATGGCTTCTTTTCAACCTAGGCCAGCGCTCCATTGAACAGGAGGCCCGGTCGGGAAGTATCCGGGTAGAGACGCACCCCCCTATTCGGGCGCGTGAGTCCGCTGGTCAGCAGGCTCTCACGGCGTACGTCAAACAGTGAGGGCGGGGGAGGACGAGTCTGTCCCGCAGGTGATGAGACGGGCAAGAAGGCAGAGGGCAGGCACTCCCCTAAGCTTGATTTAGACGAGTCCAACCCCTCAGGCGCATGATGTGGGTTCATTGTTCAGACCAGGCGGAGGCGCAGAAGAGTATGGGCCAGGATCGTCGCGGCCGTGCGGGTGAGCAAGCCC
>CACRXC010000184.1_pt1 | contig 14059 bp, 12 predicted proteins | sample 5377091 | NCBI WGS metagenome assembly CACRXC01 (sample SAMEA6061845, study PRJEB28556) | metagenome | reverse complement strand
GGCAGGAGGGGCTGGACAGTCAGGGGCGGGTGGTGGGCCGGCTGCTCCCCACCGGCCTGCGGCCGCGCTGTGCCGAGAAGTTCCTCCAGCACGGCCTCAGTCTTCCCCCCGAGATCTTCGCCCCGCCGGGAGGAGACCGATGGTGGAGGTGATAGCGGCTCTGGGCGCCGGCCTGGGCGTGGCGGGGCTTCTTTTGCTGTCGGCCCACCGCGCCGACCAGAGGACCCGGGCGCTGGTTCAGCGGCTGGCCCCCTACCAGAGACTGGCCGGCGGCCGGGCCGGTGAGACCCTCGCCTTTGCGGCCGGGCCACCGGTCCTGCGGACCGCGCCGCTGCAGGGGGTCCCGCTGCTGGGGCCGGTGCTGGCCCGGCGGGCCTTCACCGCGCGCCTGGCGACGGACCTGGAGGCCGCCGGGCTCTCCCTAGGAGTGGGCGCGTACCTGCTTCTGCGGGGACTAGCGGGGCTGGTCCTGGCGGTTCCGGCCGCGCTGGGGGGGCTGCCGCTTCCGCTCGTGGTGGGGCTGGGGCTGCTGGGTCTCCTCCTGCCGGCCCTCTTCGTCCGGCACCGGCAAAGGCTCCGGGTCCGGCGGAGCGAGGAGCAGTTGCTGGACGCGCTCAGCCTGATGGCCAACGCGCTCCGGTCGGGGGCCAGCACCCTCCAGGCCTTTGACCTGGTGGCCCGCGAACTGGGGCCGCCGCTCGGCGAGGAGTTCGGCCGGATGGTGGCCGAGATCGGTCTCGGGGTCCCGTTCGACGAGGTGGTCCAGGCCCTGGCCCGGCGTCTGCCCAGCGAGGATCTCGGGCTGGTGGTGGTGGCCATGCAGATCCAGCGGCAGACCGGGGGGAACCTGGCCGAGATCATGGAGAAGACCGCCCAGACCATCCGCGAGCGACAGCGGATCATGCGCCAGGTCCAGGCGCTGACCGCCGAGCAGCGCCTGTCGGCGCTGGTGGTGGGGCTGCTGCCGGCCGGGGTGCTGGGAGTGCTTCTGGTCCTCAGCCCCGACTACCACCGGCCGTTTCTGGCCCAGCCGCTGGGCCGGCTGCTGCTGGGGCTGGCCTTCGGCTGCCAGGTGGCCGGCTTTCTGGTGCTGCGCCGGCTGGGCCGGATCGAGGTGTGAGGATGGCCGAGGTCCTCGCGCTGGCAGCCGGAGGCGTGGTGGCCGTGCTGCTCCTCGCCCTTCAGCCGCCGGCCCCCGACCCGGTCCGCGAGCGGCTGCGGCCCTACCGCCCGCGGTCCCGGGGCGCTTCGGGCCACGCCCGGGCGTCGTCGGGCGCAACGGCGCCGTCCCCTGTCGGCGGGCTCGCCCGAGAGGCAGTCACGGTGGTCGGACGCTGGGGCGCGGCCGTCGCGCAGACGGTGTCGCGGGCTCCTCTCGCCCTGCTCTCCTCGGCCCGTCGCGAGGTCCTGGTCCAGCGCCTGGCCCAGGCGGGGTACAGCGGCACGGCCGTCGGGGGCTTTCTCGGGCTGAAGGCGGTCGGGCTGGGGCTGGGGGGGATCATCCTGGCCGGGCCGCTGATACTCGGCGGCCACCGCACCGCTCAGGTCGCGCTCCTGGGCCTGGTCGGGGCTCTCCTGGGCTGGCGGCTGCCCGAGGTCTGGCTGGTGCGACGGATCGCCACCCGCCAGCGGCAGATCGTCCGGGCCCTGCCCGACGCGCTGGACCTGCTGGTCATCTGCGTCGAGGCCGGCTACGGGCTGGAGGCGGCGCTCGCCCAGGTGGCCCGGCGGATGCGGGGGCCGCTGGCGGAGGAGATCGGGCGGACGCTGCAGGCGATGGCGCTGGGCCAGCGGCGGCGCGAGGCTCTCCGGGACCTGGCCGCGCGGACCGGGGTGGCCGACCTGCAGTCATTTGTGGTCGCCCTGCTCCAGGCCGATCAGCTGGGCGTCAGCATCGCCCCGGTGCTGCGGGCCCAGGCCGAGACCCTGCGGCTGCGGCGGCGCCAGCGGGCCGAGGAGCAGGCGGCCCAGGCGGCGGTCAAGATGCTCTTCCCGCTGGTGCTGCTCATCTTCCCGGCGCTGCTCATCGTCATTCTGGGGCCGGCGGCGCTGCGGCTGATCGAGTTCTTCGGCACCACCCGGCCGGGTGGGTGAGCCCCCCTCTTAGCATCCTCTAGCCTCGCTCTAAGACAATTCCTAGAGAAACTGCCGTAATATTGGCAGCGGTGCTGCCCCAGTGGGTGGTGCCAACCGGCAGATTCTGGTGGTTGAGGAGGCATTGCATGGCCACCGAACTGAAGGTCAAGATCACCCCCCTGGCTGACCGTGTCGTGGTCCGCCCGAAGGCGCGGGAGGAGAAGACGGCGGCCGGTATCTTCCTGCCGGACACGGCCAAGGAGAAGCCGCAGGAGGGGACGGTCGTGGCCGTCGGGCCGGGTCGTCTCGATGAGAAGGGGAACCGGATCCCGCTCGAGGTGAAGGTGGGCGACACGGTGCTCTTCGCCAAGTACGCCGGGACGGAGGTCAAACTCGACGACACCGAGTACCTCATCCTCCGCGAGTCTGATATTCTGGCGATCCTGGGCTAAGAACCTGAGGGAGTTTAAGGAGGGAGTGATCGATGCCGGCAAAGCAGCTCCTCTTCCGTGAGGATGCGCGACGCGCCCTGAAGCGCGGGATCGACATCCTGGCGGACGCGGTCAAGACCACGCTGGGGCCGAAGGGGCGCAACGTCGCGCTGGATAAGAAGTTCGGTGCGCCCAGCGTCACCCACGACGGCGTCACCGTGGCCAAGGAGATCGAACTGAAGGACCCCTTCGAGAACATGGGAGCCCAGCTCTTGAAGGAGGCCGCGACCAAGACCAACGACGTCGCGGGTGACGGGACGACCACGGCGACCGTGCTGGCCCAGGCCATCGTCAACGAGGGCCTGCGGAACGTGGCCGCCGGGGCCAACCCGATGCTCCTCAAGCGCGGGCTCGACCGGGCGGTCCAGGTGGTGGTCGAGGAGATCAAGCGCCAGGCGGTCCCGGTCTCGGGCAAGGAGGACATCGCCCACGTTGCGGCGATCTCGGCCGCCGACCAGGAGATCGGCAATCTGATCGCCGAGGTGATGGACAAGGTCGGCAAGGACGGGGTCATCACCGTCGAGGAGTCCAAGGGGCTGCGGTTCGAGATCGAGTACGTCGAGGGCATGCAGTTCGACCGCGGCTACATCTCCCCGTACTTCATCACCAACCCGGACCGCATGGAGGCGGTCATCGAGAACCCCTACATCCTCATCACCGATAAGAAGATCTCGGCCATCTCGGACCTGCTGCCGCTCCTGGAGAGCATGCTCCAGACCGGCCGCAAGGACCTGGTGGTGATCGCCGAGGACGTTGAGGGCGAGGCCCTGGCCACGCTGGTGGTCAACAAACTGCGCGGCACCCTGAACTGTCTGGCGGTCAAGGCGCCGGGCTTCGGCGACCGCCGCAAGGAGATGCTGCGCGACATCGCCATCCTGACCGGCGGCCAGGTGATCTCGGAGGAGACCGGCCGGCGGCTCGACTCGGCGACGGTGGCCGATCTCGGGCAGGCGCGCCGGGTGGTGGCCACCAAGGATGAGACGACCATCATCGAGGGGCGCGGTGACCCGGCCCAGATCCAGGCGCGGATCAAGCAGATCCGGGCCCAGATCGAGGAGACCACCTCGGACTACGACCGCGAGAAGCTGCAGGAGCGGCTGGCCAAGCTGGCCGGTGGGGTGGCGGTCATCAAGGTCGGCGCGGGCACCGAGACCGAGCTGAAGGAGAAGAAGCACCGCGTCGAGGACGCCCTGTCGGCCACCCGGGCGGCGGTCGAGGAGGGCATTGTCCCCGGTGGTGGGGTGGCCCTGCTCAACGCGGCCCAGGCGCTCGACCAGCTGCAGCTCAGCGGCGACGAGCAGACCGGCGTGAACATCCTGCGCCGGGCGCTGGAGGAGCCGCTCCGCCAGATCGCCGAGAACGCCGGTGAGGATGGCTCGGTGATCGTCGGCGAGGTCCGGCGCCGCCAGAAGGAGTCGGGCAACCGCAACCTGGGCTTCGATGTGATGACGGGCGAGTTCGTGGACATGGTCGCCCGGGGCATCATCGACCCGGCCAAGGTGACCCGCACGGCGCTGGAGAACGCGGTCTCGATCGCCGGGATGATCCTGACCACCGAGGCGCTGGTCACGGAGGTCCCGGAGAAGAAGGAGACCACCACGCCGCCGGCGCCGGAGTACTAACGGGCCGATCCTGGCGGGGCGGAAGGAGCTCCCTTCCGCCCCGTCTGTCTTCTGGCAAGCAGCCTGCAAGGAGGAGGCTGCAGCCTTTAGACTCCACGATGGGAGGTGTGGGCGATGGCGACGCTGCCCAAGTGGGAAGAGGTCCGCGACGACCTGCGGCGCGAGTGGGAGTCCACCACCCTGGGCCGGCGCCGGCCCTGGGAAGAGGTGGCCGACGACGTCCGCTTCGGCTACGAGATGGGGATCAGCGAAGAGTTCCAGCAGGCCGCCTGGGAGGAGGTGCGCGACCTGCTCCAGCGCCGCTGGGAGGAGCGCTACCCGCACGCCCGCTTTGAGGACTGGCGGGGCGTCGAGGAGGCGGTCCGGCTGGGCTTTCTGCGGGCAAAAGAGGAACTGGAGCGCGCCGGCGTGATCTGATCGCGCCGGTCGGCGGCTCCCCAGGGCAGGGCGGAATTCGGCCCTGCCCTTCTTTCTTTCCGGCTCAGTCCGGGGGCTGGCCGGCGAGCCGGCGGGCGCGGTCCCAGGCCACCCGGGCCGGCGGCCAGTGGTCGGCCAGCGCCTGAAGGAGACCGAAGCAGCCGGCCAGCATCTGGTCACCGTGGGGGACGGCGAAGTAGGGGGCGAGCCGCGAGCCGCGCAGGAGGCCCCGCCGGGGCCCGGTGACAGCCAGGAGCACCTCCGAGAGCCGCCGGCGCGGGGGATCGAAGACCAGGGCGCCGTGGCCCTGATCGGCGAAGACCTCCTCGTTGGTCAGGGTGCCGGCGGCCAGTTTCTCGAGATAGCCCGCCAGTTTCGTCGGCGTCAGCTCGCCGGTGTGGTGCTCGAAGAGGCCGAGGATGGCGCCGTCACGCCAGTAGCAGGCCAGCGTGTGGAAGTTGCCGACGTTGACGATGAGACACTCGGCGGCGGCCCGCACGCGCTCGTCCTCCCGCGCCCCGAGGATCGCGGCGGCGGCGGTGTCCATCACCAGGAGCGGCTGGGGGCCGGTAAACGCGTCGGCCACCGCCCGCAGGCGGGTCAGAAAGGGCGGGATCTCGGGCTTGAGGTAGGCGAAGGCGCTGAGGCGGGGCGTCTCCTGAAGACGGCGGGCCAGGTAGGCGAAGCGGAAGCGACGGTCGCTCGCGCCCGGCGGAGCGGCCCCGTGGTCGAAGACGGCCACAGCGATGGCGTCGGGCTCGGCCTCGACGCCGAAGAGACGGAGGGCGGCCAGGATCTCGGGGTAGTAGAAGTCGCGCAGGACGATGACGGTGGCCGCGGCTGGGGCCTCAGCCGGGTCGGCGATCAGTCGCACCCCCATGCGTTCGACGGCGGCCAGGTCGTCGTCGAAGGTCAGGGCGGCCGCCGGAGTGGCGTAGACCGGAAGACCTGCCCGCAGGTGGTCTAGGACCGCCCAGTGGCAGGGCCCACCGCCCATCGGCCGGCCGGTCAGGACGAGGGGCCGGCCGGCGCGGGTGGCGGCCCGGACCCGCTCGGCCACAATGACCGTGGGGGCGGGCAGGATGAGCTGAATGGCGTTCTCGACCGGCTGCTCAGAGTCGAGCAGGAGGATGTCCTGGGTGCCGGCGCCGATATCAACCGCCAGGAGCCGCATGCTCTCCCCCAGACAACGCGCGCTGACCGGCCCGGGCGGGCCCGCTCCACCGTAACTATACCGCACTCCCCAGCGGCCTGGTAAGGCCAGCCGCCTCTGCCGAAAATCCGGCAACCCGGGCCGGTGGGGCTTGCAGCCGGCACCGCGGTCTGTTATACTATGTGGTGCAAGCGCCCGTAGCTCAGCGGATAGAGCGTCAGGTTGCGGACCTGAAGGTCGGAGGTTCGAGTCCTCTCGGGCGTGCCGGTTATCTCCGGCCGGCTGCTGAGCCCTTCGGTCGCCGACGACCGAAGGGCTTTTTTCTGGCTCCGGCGCCGCCGAGACCGGCCCTCCGGTCTCCCCCGCTCGCGGTATACCGCAAACGTGGTACCGGGCCGCCTTGACATCCCAGCCCCTTCGCCCCATGCTCAAAGTCAAGAGGCTCCCGGTGCGGTGAGCCGCCGGTGGCTCAGCCGACTTCCCCTCCCTCCTCGCCTCCGGCCGCCTTGAGGCCGCTCGTCCCGCCGGCTCGCGCGGTCGGGCCCCGGTGCCGCGCGTCGACCAGTTCCCGGAAGAGCCCCGCCGGCGCCCCCCGACACCGGCGTGGATCTGGCCGTCGGCCTCGCCAGCGGGACGGCGGTTCGGAGGCGGAAGGAACCGGCCGACAGAAGAGAAGCGGCCAGCCAGACTGGACCACTGCCGGAGGAGCGATGACCGCGCGACACAATCTCCCGGCCGAGCTGGACCGCTTCATCGGCCGGGAGCGCGAGCTGGCCGACCTGCAGCGTCGTCTGGCCACGGCCCGCCTGCTGACCCTGACCGGCCCGGGCGGCGGCGGCAAGACGCGTCTGGCCCTCCGTCTGGCGGCCACCGTCGTCTCGACCTTCCCCGACGGGGTCTGGTTCGTCGACCTGGCCCCGCTGGCCGATCCCCTGCGGCTGCCCCAGGTGGTGGCCGCGACCCTGGGGGTGCGGGAGGAGCCCGGTCAGCCGCTCCGCGAGACGCTGGCCGCAGCGCTCGCGCCCCGGCGGCTCCTGCTGCTTCTGGACAGCTGCGAGCATCTGATCGAGGCCGTCGCCCGCCTGGCCGAGGACCTCGGCCAGGCCTGCCCCGCCCTGACCATCGTCGCCACCAGCCGAGAGCCGCTACGGGCCGCCGGCGAGGTCTGCTGGACGGTTCCCCCGCTGGCGCTGCCCCCGGCCGGTCCCTGCGCGCTGGCCGACCTCCGGACGGTCGAATCGGTGGCCCTTTTCGTCGAACGGGCCGCCGCCCGTCAGCCAGGATTCACCCTGACGGCGGCCAACGCCGCGGCGGTGGCCGCGATCTGCCGGCGTCTGGACGGTCTGCCGCTGGCCCTGGAGCTGGCGGCCGCCCTGGTGCCGACGCTCACGGTCGACCAGATCGCCGAGCGGCTGGACCAGGCGCTGACGCTGCTCAGCGGCGGTTACCGGACGCGGCCCCGGCATCGCTCGCTGGCCGCCGCTCTCGACTGGAGCTACAGTCTCCTGACCCCCGCCGAGCAGGCGGTCTTTCGCCGCCTGGCGGTCTTCCCCGGCAGCTTCGGGCTGGAGGCCGCCGAGGCGGTCTGCGGGCCGGTGCTGCCCCTGCTCGAGGCCCTGGTGGATAAATCGCTGATCAGTGTGTCCGCCGGCGCTCCGGCCGCCCGCTACCGTCTGCTGGAGCCGGTGCGGCAGTACGCCGCCGACCGGCTGGCGGCCAGCGGCGAGACCCCGGCCGCCGAGGCCGCCCTGGCCCGCTACATCGCCGACCTGGCCACGGCGGCCGAGGGACCGCTGGCCGGCCCGGACCAGCCGGCCTGGCTGGCCCGCCTCCAGGTCGAGGAGGCGGCGGTCCGGGCGACGCTGCGCTGGAGCCTCCAGAGCCCCGCGCAGGCCGTCGTGGGGCTGCGCATCGCCACCGCGCTGGCCCGCTTCTGGATCGTGACCGGCTATCTGACCGAGTGGCGCCAGTGGCTGGCCCGGCTGCTGGCCCTCACCCCGCCGACGGCCCCAGTCCGGGCCCGGGCGCTCATGTGGGGAGCGGCCGCCGCCCTCCTGCAGAGCGACTTCATCGCCGCCTGCGCCCTGGCCGAGGAGTGCGCCGCGGTGGGCGCCGACCTGGGCGATCCGGCCAGCGCGGCCGAGGCCCTGGCCGTGCTGGCCTGCGCCCTGGCCAACCGGGGCGCTTTCGACCAGGCCGAGGCGGCCAGCCGGGCCAGCCGGGCCTGGCTCGAACAGCTGGGCGAGTCGGGGGCCCTGGGCCGGGCCCTGATGGGCGCGGGGATCGTCGCCCGTCTGCGCGGCGACGAGGCGGCCGCGATCCGGCACCTGGAGGCCGGCGTGGTCCACCTGCGGACCCACGGCGACCTGTACTTCCTGGCCCACACCCTCAGCAACCTGGGCCTGGTCCTCGCCCAGCGAGGCGACCTGGACCGGGCCCGCGCCCTCTTCACCGAGGCCCTGACCCTGCGCCGGCGGCTCGGCGACCGGCAGGGGATCGCGCTGTCGCTCAAGGACCTGGGGGAGGTCGCCCACCGGGAGGGCGACCTGGCGAACGCCCGCCGCCTCTGGGAGGAGAGCCTGGCCCTGCTGACGGCGGTGGGCGACCGCGCCGGCCGGGCCGAGGTCCTGGCCCGGCTGCACGCTCTGCCCAGCCGTCCGCCGGCGACGCGCCAGCGCGCGGGGCCGGGCGAGCTGACCCCGCGCGAGTGCGAGGTGGCGGCCCTGGTGGCCCGCGGCTTCACCAACCGCCAGATCGCCCGGGCCCTGGTCATCAGCGCGGGGACGGCCGCTCTCCACGTCAAGCACATCCTCCACAAACTGGGTCTGACCTCGCGCGCCCAGCTGGCCGTCTGGGCGGTCGAGCAGGGCCTGGTCCGCCGGCCGGCCGGCTGACCCTCTCCCGAATGGGATATTGCGCCGGCCGGGGTCTCTTTTTATCCCCTCCGGGAGCTGCGCCGCGCCGGCCGGCGCGGTAGGCTGAGAGCGATTCTGGAGAGGAGGTGCCCTCCATGAGCGCTCTCAGTCCGACGGCGATCGCCGCCCTGCGCGACCGGCTGCGGGGGGCGGTGATCGCCCCGACCGACCCGGCCTACGAGACGGCCCGGCGGGTCTGGAACGGTCTCATCGACCGTCGTCCGGCCCTGATCGTCCGCTGCACCGGCACGGCCGACGTGCTGGCCGCCCTGGCCTTCGCCCGCGAGCAGGGGCTGCCGGTCGCCCTGCGCGGCGGGGGGCACAACGTCGCCGGCAACGCCGTCTGCGACGACGGGCTGGCCCTGGACCTGTCGCCGATGAAGGGGCTGTGGGTCGATCCGGCGGCCCGGACCGCCCTGGCCCAACCGGGCCTGACCTGGGGCGAGTTCGACCGCGAGACCCAGGTCTTCGGCCTGGCCACCACCGGCGGGCTGGTCTCGACCACCGGCATCGCCGGCCTGACCCTGGGCGGGGGCATCGGCTGGCTGATGCGCCGCCACGGGCTGACCTGCGACAATCTGCGGGCGGTCCAGCTGGTCACGGCCGCCGGCCAGGTCGTCCGGGCCAGCCCCCACGAGAACGCCGACCTCTTCTGGGCGGTGCGCGGAGCGGGCCACAACTTCGGGGCGGTGGTGGCGCTGGAGTACCAGCTCCATCCGGTCGGCCCCATGGTCCTGGGGGGGCCGGTCCTCTACCGGGCGGCCCAGGCCGCCGAGGTTCTGGCCTTCTTCCGCGACTGGACCCGCACCGCGCCGGACGACCTGACGGCGATGGTGGTGTTTTTGACCGCGCCGCCGGCGCCGTTCATCCCCCCGGCTCTGCACGGCCAGCCGATGGTGGCGATCGCGGTCTGCTACAGCGGGCCCCTCGCCGAGGGGGAGAAGGTGCTGGTCCCCCTGCGGGCCTTCGGCCCGCCGGCGGTCGACCTCATCGGACCGCTGCCCTACACCGCCCTCCAGAGCCTGTTCGACCACGCCGCGCCGGCGGGCCTGGCCAACTACTGGAAATCCGGCTATCTGCCCCAGCTCTCCGACCAGGCCCTGGCGGTGATCGGCGCCCACAGCGCCGCCCTCCCCACCCCCCTCTCCCAGGTCCACCTGCACCACCTGGAGGGCGCCGTCAGCCGGGTGCCGGCCGAGGCGACGGCCTTCGCCCACCGAACGGCCGGCTACGCGCTGAACATCATCGCCACCTGGACCGCCCCGGAGGAGGCCGAGGCCGCCCGCGGCTGGGTGCGCCGCTTCTGGGAGGCCATCCAGCCCTTCACCGACGGCGTCTACGTCAATTTTCTGGGGGCGGACGAACCCGAGCGGGTGCGGGCGGCCTACGGCCCGCACTACGAGCGTCTGGTCGCCCTCAAGACGCGCTACGACCCGGACAACATGTTCCGGTTCAACCAGAACATCCGGCCCCGGCCGGGCGCCTGACCGGATGAGATAAGGAGGATGCGCCATGCCCGTTCTGGTGACGCTGCAGGTCGGTCCCGTCGACTGGCCCCGCTTCCGGGCGGCCCTGGAGTGGCTCTACCGCCAGGAGGCGCCGGGCTGGCTGAGCAGTACGGCCTACCGGCTGGAGCGCGATCCGGCCTACGTCCTGGTGATCGACGAGTGGGAGTCGCACGCCGCCTTCCACGCCTTCGCCGACCGCGTCGGCCCCGAGTTCAACCAGCGGGCCGGGACGACCGGTCTGCCCTGGCAGGACGAGGTCTGGGTGCCGACCGACGCGCCCCGCCTCCGGCGCGGTCGACCGGCCACCGGGGAAGATTGAGGGAAGATCGCTCTGGCACACTCGCCTACGCCGGCACGGCCCACCGGCAACCACACCGGCCGGAGGTATCCGATGGATCTGGGGATGGGGCTCTTACGGCTCGTCCACGTGGGCTGCGGCGCCTTCTGGTGCGGGGCGGCGCGGGCTCTGGCGGGGTTTGTCGAACCGGCGGCCGGGGCCCTGGGCGCCGAGGGGGACCGGTTCAGGCCGCGGCTGACGGGCGGACAGCTGCCGGCGGTGATGGCCGGGCTGCTGGCTTTCGGGGTGGGGATCCTCTTCCTCCGGCCGGCGGCGGAGAGCGCGCGGCTGGCCGCCGCTCCCTCGGAGGACGAGCGCCGGCGGGACCGGGAGAAGGCTCTGCGCCGGTTCAGCCTGGCGAACGCCGCGCTCCTGCTGCTGGCCGTGGGGGCGATGGCCATCGCCCGGTACCTGCCATGAGCCGGCGGCGCCGGCCTCCCCCGCGGGGACCCCCGGGGGCGTCAGGACCCATGCCTGGGGACCGGGGAGACCGCCCTGCCCCCTGATGGCCGGACCGCGCGAGGGAGGTGTTCCATGCCCACGGTGCTCCTGTGGTACCGCGTTGAGGATTTCGCCCGCTGGTATCCCGTCTACATCGAGGACGCCGCCGCCCGTCGGGCCAGCGGCTCGCGGGGAGCCCGCCTCTTCCGCAACGCCGACGACCCCGACGAGGTCATCGTCCTGCTGGAGTGGGATGACCTGGAGCGGGCCCGACAGTTCGTCCGGTCGGCGGCTCTGCGGGCGGCCCTGGCCCGGGCGGGCATCACCGACCAGCCTGAGGTGCTGGTCCTGGAGGAGATCGAGCGCACTCCGGTCTGAGCGGTCGCCGTCCACCAGACGGCGACCGGGCACTTCGACACACGGGTAGGAGGTTTTGGCGATGACCACTGCTGTCAGACGTTATCCCCGGCTGGCGGCCCTGGTGCTCCTGGGGCTGCTGGCGCTGCTTCTGGGGCCGGCCCCGGCCGGGGCCGCCCGCACCTGGACGGTCCGGGTGGGTGGGGGACTGCACGACGTGGACCTCCTCCACTTCTTCCCCGAGACCCTGCGCATCCAGGTCGGCGACACCGTCACCTGGACCTGGGAGATCGGGGCCCCGCACACCGTCACCTTCGCCCCCGGCGACACGTTTCCCCCGCTGGAGGTCGCGGCACCCGGTCCGGCCGGAGGACGGATGTTCAACCCCCAGGCCTTCTTCCCCACGCCACCGGTGGCCGGGTTCGACGGCACGGCCTTCGTCAACTCAGGCTTCATCCAGCGGGGACCGCAGGATGGGCCCCGGACCTTCAGCCTGACCTTCACCCGCCCCGGCACCTACACCTACCGGTGCCTGCTTCACCCTTTCATGCGCGGCCAGATCATCGTGGTGGACCCCGGTACGCCGGTCCCCAGCCCGGAGGCCCAGGCCCAGGCGGGCGAGGAGGAGCGGGCCGAGCACCTGGCCAGCATCCCGCAGTTCGTGCTGAAAGAGACCGTCCAGCGGCGCGGGTCGACGGCCAGCGGCCAGGTCTGGACCATCGCCGCCGGGACCGGTCCGGGCGAGATGTCGGTCAACCGCTTCCTGCCGGGCGTTCTGACCATCGACGTCGGCGACACCGTGGTCTGGGAGGTCCGGCATCCCAGCGAACCGCACTCCATCACCTTCCTGGCCGGCGAGATGCCCCCGGAGATGGTCACCCCCCAGCCGCAGCCGCAGGGTCCCCCGCTCCTGCTCCTCAATCCGCGCTTCTGGGCGCCCTCGACCCCGCCGCGGCCCGAGGGCATCCCCTACGACGGCCGGGGCTTTCTCAACTCCGGGATGCTCAACCTCGGTCCCGCGGCGCCCCGCACCTACGCCGTGACCTTCACCCAGCCCGGGACCTACCCCTACGTCTGTCTGCTGCATCCGGGCATGCACGGGATCATCACCGTTCGGCCGCGCGGCGCCTGGCCGCCGGTGGTGGTTGATGGGGTGGCCACGCACACCGCCGACACCGTCACCTACGCCTTCACCGTCCGCAACGCGGGCGCCAGCCCCATCACCGGGGTGAACCTGGCCGTGCCGCTGCCGGCCGGGAGCACGCTGCTGACCGCGTGGGCGGTGGAGCCGACCCTTAACCCCGGGCAGAACACCGGGAGCGAGGTCCAGTGGTTCGGGCCGGCGGCCACGCTCGACCCCGGGCAGACGCGGGGCCCCTTCGTGATGACGGTCCGGCTGAACGGCGCCCAGGCCCCGCACGCGGTCCGGACCCACGCCTGGGTGAGTTTCGCCCAGCCGGTGGCGGGGACGGCGGTCTCCGCGGAGATCACCGCCGGGCCGCCCTTCGAAATGGAGGGCCATTAACCCGGTCGGACGACCGATGCTGCGGGTGTTTCTCTGGCTGCTCAGCCTCGTTGGGGCGGCCGCGCTCGGCGCCGGGCTGGTCCTCCTGGCGGCGGGCCGGCCCGCCCTCCCCCCGCCGGAGGGGGACCGGGTGGCGAACAGGTCCACACCCACCCACCCGGTCCCTCCGCCGGCCCTGCGGACCTTTGACCTGGTGGTCCAGCCGGGGCGCTGGGAGGTGCTGCCGGGAACGGTGGTGGAGGCCTGGACCTACAACGGCCAGGTGCCCGGCCCCGAGATCCGGGTCCGGGAGGGCGACCGGGTGCGGGTCCACGTCACCAACCGTCTGCCAGTGCCGACCACCATCCACTGGCACGGGGTGGAGCTGGCCAACGCCATGGACGGCGTCCCCGGGTTGACCCAGCCGCCCATCCCGCCGGGGGGCGAGTTCACCTACGAGTTCACCGCCACCCCGGCCGGAACCCGCCTCTACCACAGCCACCAGGACAGCGAGGTGCAGGTCCCGCTGGGCCTCTACGGGGCGCTCATCATCGAGCCGCGCGACGGGGAGCCGCGCTACGACCGCGAGGCGACCCTCTTCCTGAGCGAACTGGCCCTGGACTTCACCCCGGCGGTGGCCCTGGGCCAGGCCCCCTACCCGGCCGAGGTCCGCGGCGGGGCGCTGCCCTTCGACCTCTTCCTGATCAACGGCCGGGCCGGGACGGCCGTCCCGCCGCTCACCATCACGCCGGGGGAGCGGCTGCTCCTCCGGCTCATCAACATCGGCTTCCTGCCGCACGCCATGCACCTGCACGGCCACACGCTGCGGATCGTGGCCACCGACGGCAACCCCGTCCCCCCGGCCGGGCAGTGGCTCAAGGACACCATCCTCCTCGGGCCGGGCGAGCGGGTGGACGCCGAGGTGGTGGGGAACAATCCCGGGGCCTGGATGTTCCACTGCCACATGTTCAACCACAGCGCCAACGGGATGATGACGGTGCTGGTCTACCCCGGCTACGAGCACGCCGCCCACGCCCACCCGGGGGCGGTCCTCCCCACGCTCACGCCGACGCCGACCGTCCTGCCGCCGTCGGCCTCGCCGACGCCGACCACGGCGCCACCGTCGCCCACGGCCACCGCCACCCCCGGTCCGCCCACGCCCCTGCCGACGGCGACGGTCGGCGCCACCCCGACCGGCCGGCCGGCGGCCGGGGCGGGAGCGACCCCCCCGCCGGCGG
>CACRXC010000183.1_pt1 | contig 14099 bp, 14 predicted proteins | sample 5377091 | NCBI WGS metagenome assembly CACRXC01 (sample SAMEA6061845, study PRJEB28556) | metagenome | reverse complement strand
CGGCTGGCCAGCCGGCCGGGTCCGACCCGCCGACGCCCGTTCGGCCGAAGCGGGACCGGTCAGCACCGGAGACCCGGCGGGGGAGGCGGAGACCGTCGGCGTCCCCCCCGTCGCCGGCCCCGGGTCGGCCGACCCGGGGCCGGGGTGCCCCTCCGCCCTGGCCGCCGGCGCCACGGGCCGGGCCTCGAGAGCCACGGTGGCCGCAGCCCTGGCCGACGCCCCCTCCAAGACCGGAGCGTCGGCCGATGGGGGGCCGGCCGCCGGCCCGAACGCCCCCGGCCCATCCGGAGCGCCGGAGAGGCGCCCACCAGCCTCCGGCGGGACCGACGGGGGGAAACGGGGCTCGGCGCTCTCCAGTGGGGACGCTGCCGGCGGCCGGGCCGGGGCTCCCGCTGTGACCGACTGCCCGGCTGGCATGCTGGCTGCCGGCCGGTCCTCTGCGGGTGCGCTGGCTCTCTGGGGCGAGGCGGTCGGGGGGCCGGTGGGCGCGCCGGCGGGGACGGCCGGCGCTTCTCCCGTCGCCGCCGGGGCGCCGGAGACCGGACGTGGGGCCGCCGGCTCCCCGGCGGTCCCGGCCGCTGGCGGGGCACCGCCGGCCGTCGGGCGCGGCCCAGTGGGTCCGACCGTCTCCTCAGGAGTCCCGCGAGCGGCAGGGGTCGTGGGCACCGCAGACGGGCTGATCGCCTCGGTTGGGGCCGACCGGCCGGCCGCCGCCGCCGGTCCCGGCGGCTGGTCGCCCCCTTCAACCCACCCGGAGGGGCCTGAGGGGGTGAAGACGGCGGCTGGCGGCTCCACCGTCGCGATCAGGGGCGCCGGCCCGCCGTGGAGCGTGAGAAAACGACTTTCGCCGGTCTGAGACCGCTCCCCGTGGTCCAGCTGGCCGGCGGGGTCAGCGACGATGAACGCAACGTCGGCCTGAGGGCCCTGGTCACCGATCAGCGCCGCCGGCCCCGGGGCCACGGGGAGACTATCGGCCAGCGGGGCCGGCACCGGGCCCGCCGATGCCGTCGCCCCGGTGGGAGCCGGGGCCGGAGCCACCGCCGTCGGAGCGGAAGGCCCGGTCGCGGTCTCGCTGGCCGGCCCGGGTGGCCCGCCCGACGCCACCAGGGGCGCCAGCATGCCGGCCAGCGCCGCCCCGGCCAGTGTCGCCGGCCCGACGGTGTCTGCCGATCGGTCCTCCGACGGCATCTCCGTCGGCGCGCCCCGGTCGAGGGCGAGGGCGAGCAGCACCTCGAACGACACCGCCTCGGCCGCGCCGGGCTCCGCGCTCTCCCGCGAACCCGGTGGCAGCGGTCCGGAGGCTGATGGGCAGACCGGCTCCAGCATCACCGTTCCCCCCATTACACCTGCATCCGGGCGATCTCCTGATAGGCCTCGACCAGTTTGTTGCGCACCTGGACCGCCAGTTGCAGCGCCAGGCTGGCCTGCTCCAGGGCCAGGGCCACCTCGTGGACGTCCACCGGCTGGCCGCTGGCCAGGGCCAGCGCCTGCTGTTCAGCGGCCCGCTGCAACCGGTCCACATTCTGGACCGCCTCGCGCAGCAACTGGGCGAAGGAGAGGGCGGCGCGGGCCGGGTCGCCCGGCTCCCGGCTTCCGGCCGCCGGCGAGACCGCGGGCGGGTGCGTCAATCGGTCGCCCCGAAGTGGGGAAAGCGCCTCCATCTCCGCTGCCTCCCTCAGGACCGTTCTGGCATCAGCGACGGCCCTCGGTGATCGCCGTCCGCAGCCAGCCCAGCGTCTTGGTCATCGCCTGAACCACCGTCTCGTAGGTGAGCTGGGTCTGGGCCAGCAGCAGCATCTCCCGGTCGATGTCGACCGTATTCTCATCGTTGCGCCAGCGAGTCGGCTCGGCCTCGACGACCTGGATGGGCGCCGGCGTGGTCTCCGGCGAAGCCATCCGGCGGCGGTGGTCCGGGTGTGTGGTCTGCAGGGCCAGCGTCGCGGGAGCGGGACGCGGCGCGCTGGCCTGCGCCAGCGCCTCCTCGAAGCGCACCGCCAGCGCCCGGTACTGGGGAGTATCAACATTGGCGATGTTCTGGGCGATCACCTCCTGGCGTCTGGCCAGGCCATCGAGCGCCAGGCGCAGCGCCCGGCTGGCCGGATCGCGGAAGAGACCGGGGATCATCGTGCGCCCTCCGGCCGGCCCACCAGTCGTCGGTAGAGGTCGAGCACCCTCTGCACATAGGTGCGGGTCTCACGGTACGGGGGGATCCCCCCGTAGCGGTCCACGGCCGCCGGGCCGGCGTTGTAGGCGGCCAGGGCCAGGGCGGGATCACGGTACTTCTGGAGCAGGCGGGCCAGGTAGGCCGTCCCGCCCCGCAGATTCTCGGCCGGGTCGAAGGGGTCCCTCACCCCCAGCTGTCGGGCGGTGGCCTCGGTCAGCTGCATCAGCCCTTTGGCGCCGGCCGGCGAGACCGCCCGGGGATCGAACTGCGACTCGACGGCCACCACCGCCTGGACCAGCGCCGGGTCCAGGCCGTTCTGCTGGGCGTAGCGGGCGATGAGATCGCGGAAGGAAGCCGTGGACCCGACCGGCGGCTGGGCCACGACCAGCGGCCGGCTGAGAAAACGGGGCCGTTCGGTCAGCACCACTGGCCCGGTGGTCGGCGGTGCCGGTGAGCGGTCGGCCGGCGCCACCACCGCAAGGTCGACCATCCCCCCCGCCCCGAAGCGGCCGCCGACCGACTGCGGGTAGCCCCGCCTCGGGCCCAGCGCCCCGACCTCACTCATCGGCCCCCTCCTGACGCCGCCGATGCGCGCGTATCGTGGCGACCTCGTCGGCCTGGCGGGCCTCACGCTGGTTGAGCCAGGCCCGGTAGGCCCGGGCGTGGCGTTCGGCCAGCTGCTCCAGGATCTTGCGGTCCTGCATCGCGGCCACGACCTGGCGCCGCTTCTGCTCGACCTGGTCGGCCAGGGCCGCCAGGGCGGCCCGCTCCTGGGCCAGGCGGGCGTCGAGCCACTCCAGGAAGGCCTGAACCTGAAGGAGCGTCTCCAGATCCACCGGGTCGGTCTGCTGGGCCTGGGCCAGACGGGCGATCTGCTGCCTCTTCTCGACCTCCAGCGCCTGCAGCCGCTCGCTCTGCTGCTGGTACAGGGTCTTCAGCCGGGCCAGTTCCTGCTGACGGGCTTCCTCCTGCTTCTGGCGATAGTTCAGAACCGGCTGGAGACGGAACCGCTCTTCCATCTCTGGCTCCCCTCTCAGGCGTCGCCGAGAATCGCCGCCAGGCGGGCCAGCGTCTCCTCCAGCGGCGTCTGCTCAAACGGCCCCTGACGGAGAAAGGCGGTGACCTGCGGCATGACCTTCAACGCGTAATCGATCTGCGGATTGCTGCCGCTGACGTAGGCGCCGATATTGATAAGATCGCGAGCGTTACGGTAGACGGCCAGCACCTCACGCAGTTTGCCAGCCAGGCGCTGGTGCTCGGGGCTGGTGATATCGATCATCACCCGGCTGACGCTCTGGAGCAGATCGACGGGAGGATAGTGATTTTCGGCCGCCAGTTCGCGGGTCAGGACGATGTGGCCGTCGAGGATGCTGCGGACCGTGTCGGTGATGGGCTCGGTGAGATCGTCGGATTCGACGAGCACCGTATAGAAGCCGGTGATGGTTCCCCGCTCCGAGGTTCCGGCCCGCTCCAGCAGGCGTGGGAGCAGGGCGAAGACCGAAGGCGTGTAGCCCTTGGCGGCCGGCGGCTCGCCCACCGCCAGGCCCACCTCGCGCTGGGCCATCGCAAACCGCGTCACCGAGTCCATCAGGAAGGTGACATCGCACCCCTGGTCGCGGAAGTGCTCGGCGATGGCGGTTGCCAGCCACGCCCCCTTGAGGCGCAGCAGGGCCGGCTCGTCCGAGGTCGAGACCACCACCACCGACCGGGCCAGCCCCTCCGGGCCCAGATCGCGCTCGATGAAATCGCGCACCTCGCGCCCCCGTTCGCCGATGAGGGCGATCACGTTGATATCGCTGCGGATGTTGCGGGCGATCATGCCCAGAAGGGTGCTCTTGCCGACCCCGCTGCCGGCAAAGATCCCCATCCGCTGCCCCTTGCCACAGGTCAGAGCGGCGTCGATGGCCCGGATACCGGTGACCAGCGGCTCGCGAATACGCTGGCGCGTCAGCGGGTGCGGAGGGCGGGCGGTCCCCACGTAGATCCGGCGGCCCCGCAGCGGCCCCTTCTGGTCCAGAGGCCGCCCCAGGGCGTCGATCACCCGTCCCAGCAGCGTCTCGCCGACCGGAACCGTGAAGAGCGTCCCGGTGGCCACCACCGGCGTGCCGGGCTGAACGCCGTGCACCTCGCCCAGCGGCATCAAGAGAACGCGCCGCCCCCGGAAGCCGACCACCTCGGCGGTGATCGGCGGTTCGCCGGAGCGCGGGTAGATCTCCACCATCTCGCCAAGCCGGCCGATCAGCCCCTCGGCCTCGATGGTCAGCCCGATGACCTGGACCACCACCCCCTGGCAGCGGACCGGCACCAGATCGTGCAGGATCGTGCGGTAGCGGTCCAGCGAGAGCCGTTCCGGACCGGCGACGACCTCACTCACGGCTGCTCCTCCTCATCGGCTCCCAGGAGAGCCCGCCGAATGGCGGCCAGCTGCGTCTCCACCTGCGCATCGATCCGGCTCGGTCCGGCCTCGATGAGGCAGCCGCCGGGCCGGACCTGCTCGTCAGCCACGATCTCGTAGCTGCCCTCGCCGAGGGTCGGCTGGACGGCCGGCCAGTGCCGGCTCAGCGCATCCCAGTCCTGGGGATGAACGCGCAGCCGCACCGTGCCGGTGAGCGCAACCTGCTCCAGCGCGGCCCGCACCAGCGCGGCCAGCGCCTGAGGGTCCACGGCGAGCGTGTGCCGGATGACCTTTTCGGCGACGGCCAGGGCCAGGCGGACCACCTCCTCTTCGGCCTCGCGGACCAGCCGGGCCCATTCGACCCGCACGTTCTCGGCCAGGCGGCGCAGAGCCTCGACCTGCTGCCGGGCCTCGGCCTCGGCCCGGGCCAGGCCCTCCGCGTAGCCCTGGGCCTGACCCTCGGCCCGTCCGGCAGCCAGCCCCTCGGTGTACCCGGCGGCCCGCGCCGCCTCGCGGATCTGCTCCGCCTCGGCCTGCGCCGCCTCCAGCCGGGCCCGCGCCTCAGCCAGCAACCGGGCCGCCGCCGCCTGGGCCGCCGCGATCACCGCTTCGGGCTCGGCCGCAGACGGCTGGGGCGCCCGCGGCGCCTCCGACGGCGGGGGTCCGACGACGACCGCTTCGGAGACCAGACGCGGCCGCTTGACCACCCGCGACCGCTCGGCCGCCCCCCGTCCTCCCGGGCCCGGCGTGTCGCCAGCCCGCTTGCTCATGGTCGCTCCCGCGCGTTATTGCGCGAGGGCTCGGGCGGCTGCTCCGGCGGTCGTGTCTCCTCTTCCTCCAGCCAGGTCCGCAGGAGGTCGGCCACCGCCTCGGGCTGGGACCGGGCCAGCGACTCGACATGCTCCTGGATGATCCGCCGGCGCTCCTCCGCCTCGCGCAGCCGCTGCTCGAGCGCCCGCAGGCGCTCCTCCTCGGCCGATGGCACCTCGGGCACCTCCACCCGCGTCAGCGGTCTCGCTCTTTCACCTGTCGGCAGGGCGGAGACCTCCTCGCCCGGCAGCGCCGGCCGCCGGAGAACCGGCCGGCGCAGGAGGCTCCGCACCAGCAACAGAACCAGCACCGCGATCAGGACGGCGGCCGCTATCTTGGCCAGATTATAATAGAACTCCAGACGCTGGGCCTCCTCCAGCGCTCGGGCCTGCTGCTCCATCGCCGCCCGGTTGAACGGCAGAGCGGTCACCGTCACCACATCGCCACGCTCCGGCTTGACCCCGGCGGCCGCCGCCACCGTCCGCTCGATGGCCTGAACCTGCGCCTCATCCATCGGCCCATCGAGCATCACCGCCACCGAGATCCGCTCGACCGACCCCGGCGCCTTGATCAGCCGCTCGACCGCCTTCGAGACCTCGTAGTTGGTCACCACGTCTTCTTTTTCGAACTGGACCGGCGGCCCCGCGGCCCCCCCCGGAACCGTCTGGGGGCCCGGCCCGACGTTGGAACTCACCCCCGGTATGCCGCCGGGGAGCGTGCCGGGCGGACCGCTGAAGCGCTCCCGCGTCTGCTGCTGGCTGCGCACAATACTCGGCTGCCCGCCCGCCTGAGCGGGCGCGAAGACCTCCGCCTCGCGCCGGACCTGGTCCCAGTTCAGATTGACCGTCACCCGGACCACCGCCCGGTTAGGGCCAAGCGCCTGCTCCAGCATCTGGACGATGTTGCGCTCCAGCGTCCGCTCGACCTGGCGCTGGACCGCGATCTGGTCCCGGGTCAGGGTCGTGTCCGGCCGCTGGGCCCGGCCCTGGAGCCCGAGATCGGTCAGATCCTCGCCCTCGACCGTGACCACCGTCACGTTCTCTGGCTTGAGGCCCTCAACGCTGTGCGAGACCAGGTGCTGGATGGCCATGACCTGGCGCGGCTCCAGATTGCGGCCGGGGCGTAGTTTCAGCACCACGGCGGCGGTCGGCTCGCGCTGCCGTTCGGTCAGCAGCGCCGGCTGCGGCAGGGCCAGGTGGACGCGGGCGCTCTCGACCGGGTCCAGCCGGCTGATCGTCCGGCTCAACTCCCCTTCGAGCGCCCGCTGGTAGTTCAGCCGCTGGGTGAACTCGGTCATCCCCAGCGTCCCCAGCCCCGGCCGGTCGAAGATCTCGTAGCCGATCATCCCGCCCTGCGGCAGGCCCTGCGCGGCCAGCTGCAGGCGGATCTCATGGGCCCGGTCGGCCGGGACCCGAATGGCCGTCCCGTTCTCGGCCACCTCAAAGGGGATGCGCTGCTCGCGCAGACGGGCGACAATGGCGGCCGCGTCCTGCTCCGAGAGGTTCCGGTAGATCGTGGTGTACTGGGGGCCGCTGGTGGTGACGGCCACCGCCACGATCAGAACCAGCAGCACGCCTCCCAGCGCCAGGATCAGGAGACGCTGGGTTCGCCCCAGCCGCTGCCACTGCTCCAGGAGCGCCTGCAGGACCTGCCGGACCTGCGGTGGCACCGACGCCCTCCTGCCCCGGCCCGTCAGCCGCGCGCCAGGTCAAGAGCGCGCTGGGCCATGGCTTTGGCCGCCTGGATGACGGTCAGATTGGCCTCATAGGAGCGGGTCGCCGAGAGCATGTCGGTCAGCTCGGTGACCAGGTTGACGTTGGGGTAGGCCACATAGCCCTCGGCGTTCGCGTCGGGATGGGTCGGATTATACACCAGCCGGGGTGGGCTGAGGTCGGGAAGCACCGCCACCACCTCCACCCCCTCGGCCAGACGGGCCGGCTGCGCCAGGGCGGCGAAGTCGCCCCGCCGGAGAAGCGTCAGGAAGTCGGCCGGCGGCCGCAGGCGGGGGGCGAAGACGACCTGCTGCCGGCGATAGGGCCCCCCCTCTGGAGTCCGGGTGGTCTCACTGTTGGCCACATTGTGGGCGATGATATCCATGCGCAGCCGCTGGGCGGTCAGGGCCGAACCACTCGTGCGCAGGACTGCCAGCAGACTCACCGCCACCCTCCGCTGCTTCGTCTGCGCCGCATGCTAGCGCCCCAGGGGGCCGAGCCTCTATCGGGGAAGACCCTATTTGATCGCCGCCCCGGCATGAATTTTACCTAGCGCAGCGCCTTGAGGGCCGCCACCAGCGGACTCACCCTGCCGCCCGGCTGAAAGAGCGCCTGGTGGCGGAAGGCCGGGTCCGTTCCGCCGCCCTCTTCGTTGGCGATGACCCAGTAGGTGTAGGCGAAGAAGTAGGGCTCGGCCTGCCGCATGTACCGGTAGGCGTCGAGCACCCAGCGGACCTGGTCAGCCTCGCTCACCGGGGGATAGGTTTTGTCCTCGTGGGCGCCGACATAGGTTCCGCCCTCGGTGCCGATGATCGGCAGACTGCGCCCCAGCACCTCGCGCACGATCCGGTCGTACCAGCGGAATTTGAGGAACCCGTTCGAGTCGCGGGTGTACTCCGGCGGGTGGTTCAGGGTGTAGTTGTGCAGGCTGATCCAGGCCCGGTCCAGGACGTGGACCATTCCGCGCCGCTTGATGCTCGCCAGCGCCTGGCGCAGAAAGGCCAGGTCATCGTAGTCCCCGCCCGGCGCCAGAGCCCCGAAACCCGGGAGTCCCCCATTGGCCGCCACGACCTGGGCCGCCGGCAGCCAGTAGTCCAGGTAGCGCTCGACATCGGGGGCCTGGCCGAAGTTCTCGGCCCGCAGATTCGGCTCGTTATAGATCTGGAAGTAGCGGACGCCGCGCTGGACATAATGGCGGACCATCGCCCCCAGATCACCGGGGATAGGCCCCACGCCGGGCGTGTAGATGCGCATCACCGGCATCATCCCGTGGGCGACGATCTGCTCTACCAGATAGTCGTTCTGGCCGATATCGGCGCCATCATTCAAAAAGACCACCCACTTCATCCCCATCGCCGCCGCCTCTTTGAGGAAACGGTCGACGACCTCACGGCTGGAGCGGGTGGTGGGCACCCAGTGGATGCCCCGACCGTTGTCGCCCGGTGGGCGCGGATAGGCCTCGAGGGGCAGCGGCCCGGGACGGGTGCGAGCCGGCTCTGTGGCGGCCAGCCGGGCGGCGAGCGGATCGGGCGCCGGTGGCCGGCCCAACGGCTCTGTCGGTGCCTTCCCCGTCGCCGGCGACGGGGAGTGGACGAGGCGTCCGCCGATGAAGAAGCCGGCGGCGGGCTGGCGCGACGCGGTCGGGGCGAGCGCCGGGGCGGCCTCTGTCCGCCGGCCGGAGACGGATGACCAGAAGGGACCCGGTCCGCCGGCCCAGGCCGGCGGGGACGGATGGCCCCGGAAGAATACTCCCGCCTGGCCGCCGGCCGCCGGGGGGCCACTCGCCTCCAGCAGCGCGGCGAAGGAGGGCGCCGGGTCCGCCGGCCGGTGGCGCCCTGGGCTGAAGGGCCAGGCCGGGCTGGTTTCCCCTGTCCGCTCCGGGCCGCCGATCCTCCCGACCATCTCCCGCTCTCTCTCCTCGCGGCCCACCGTTCGCGCAGCGCGGGGCCTCCGCCGGAGAGAGCATAGCCGGGGGCGGCGGTCCGCGGTATCGGGGAAACCCGGAAAGGGGAGGCCCTCTTTCCCCGAGGCAAAGAATCAGTCCAGAGGCAGGGCGCCGAGCAGCGCCCGGCCGGCGTCCACCACCAGGTCGCGGGCGCCGATGGTCACGCACAGAACCCCGCGCTCCAGGGCCTGGCGCACCGCCTCCACCCCGCGCAGGCCTCCCATCCCGGGCCGGCCGCCAGCCGCCCGGACGGTGGCGATGATCTCGGCGACCGCCGCCTGGACCGCCGGATGCTGCGGCAGGCCGTAGTAGCCGAGGGAGGCCGAGAGGTCCGAGGGGCCGATGTGAAACACATCCACCCCCGGCACCTGCACCAGCGCGGCCAGGTTCTCCAGGGCCCGCCGGCTCTCCAGCAGGGCGATGACCATCGTCTCGGCATTGGCCTGAGCCATGTACTCGCGCAGCGAGGGGACCACCCCGTAGGCGGCGGCCCGCACGCCGGCCAGGCTGCGGTGGCCCTCGGGCGGGTACTTGGCGGCCGCCACCGCCGCCCGCAGGTCGTCGGCCGTCTCGATGTGGGGCACCATAATGCCCTGGATGCCGATGTCCAGGTAGCGCAGAATGACGTGGGGGGCGTTGACCGGCACCCGGGCCAGCGGGGTGATGCCGGCCGCCTCGGCCGCCCGCACCAGGTGCTCGCAGCTCTCCGGGTCCATCGGCCCGTGCTCGCAGTCGAACATCACGAAGTGGAAGCCGGCCAGGGCAGCCAGTTCGACGAAGGCCGGCGAGGGGAACCCGAGGAGCGGGCCGATGATCGGTTTGCCCGCCAGGAGTCGGCGTTTGGCCAGGTTCGGGCGCATGGCGACCTTCATCCTCCCGTCAGAACAGCGGTAACTGCTGGTAGCAGCGGCGCGCGTCCCAGACCAGGCTCGGTCGGTCGCGCCGGGCGACGCCGACCGGGGTCAGGGCCAGACCGGCGGCCCGGAGCCGGCCTTCGACGGTCTGGCGGGCGATCTGAGGCGTGTTGTTGACCTGGCTGAGATGCGCCAGCCAGACCCACCGGGGCCGGCCGGTGGCCGTGGCGATGAGAGCGCTGGCCGTCTGCTCGTTGGCCAGATGACCGAGCGGGCTGGCCACCCGGGCCTTGAGGTGTGGTGGGTAGGGGCCGCTGCGCAGGCGATGGGGGTCGTGATTGGCCTCCAGGATCACCAGGTCGGCTGCGGCCAGATACTCGCCCAGACTCTCGGGCACGTGCCCGAGGTCGGTGGCGATGAAGACCCGGGCCTCGGGATGGGTCAGAAAAAAGCCCACCGGCTCGGTGGCGTCGTGGGGCACCGGGACCGGCAGGACAGCGAGGTCCCCCGGCAGCGTCAGCCAGCGTCCCGGGACCAGCGTCTGCCCCCGGGGTGTCTGTCCGAGCGCCTCCCAGGTGCCGGCGGTGGCCAGGATCGGCACCTGAAGGCGGCTCTGCAGCGCCGGGACGGCCAGCGCGTGGTCGTGGTGTTCGTGGGTCAGCAGAACCAGATCGAGGTCGGCCGGCGTCAGACCGAACCCCGCCAGGGCGGCCGCCAGGCGCGGCAGGCTGAGCCCGGCGTCGACGAGCAGGGTCAGACCCTCGACCCGAATGAGGAGGGCGTTGCCCGAACTGCCGCTGGCCAGCGCCGCCACCTGCATGCTGCATGGCTCAGCCGCTCCTTTCCGCGGAGGAGCAGGGCGCTGGCTGCAGGAGATGCCCATAACCGTGCTGCTCCAGGAAACGGCGGTCCTCGGGCGTCAGCTGGGCCCGCCGCAGCAGGTCGGGCCGACGCTGGGCGGTCCGCAGCAGCGCCTGCTCGCGCCGCCAGCGGGCGATCAGGGCGTGGTGGCCGGAGAGCAGAATATCGGGCACCCGCCAGCCCCGGAACTCGGCCGGCCGGGTGTACTGGGGATACTCCAGGAGCCCGCTGCTGATCGACTCTTCGCAGAGGGCGTCCGGCGCGAGCACCCCGGGGAGGAGCCGGACGACCGCGTCCACCACCACCATCGCCGGCAGCTCCCCGCCCGTCAGGATGTAGTCGCCGATGGAGATCTCGTCGGTCACCAGATGCTGGCGCACCCGCTCATCCACCCCTTCGTAATGGCCGCAGATGAGGATCAGGTGGGCCTCCCGGCTCAGTTCCTGGGCCACCGTCTGGTGGAACAGCCGCCCGGCCGGGTCCATCAGAATGATCCGCGGCTGCGCCGTCAGCCCCGCCGCCCGGGCCTGGGCCAGCACCGCCTCGGCGCAGGCGAAGATCGGCTCGGGCTTCATCACCATGCCCGGTCCACCCCCAAAGGGGTAGTCGTCGGTGGTCCGGTGCTTGTCGGTGGCGTAATCGCGGATGTTGTGGATGTTGATCGAAACCAGACCGCGCGCGATGGCCCGCTTGATGATGCTCTCCTGGAACGGGCCGACAAACATACCGGGAAAGAGGGTCAGGATATCGATCCGCACGGCTCTCACCAGACCACGGCCCGGCGCTCGCGGACGACCCGCTCGTAGACGGCTAGCGTCTGCTCGGCGATCCGGCGCCAGTTGTACTCGCGCCGGACCAGCGCGTAGGCCCGCGCCGCCCGCTCGCGGGCCTTCTCGGGATAGCGCAGGGTGTACAGAATGCCCCAGGCCAGCGATTCGACGCTATTGGGGTAGACGGTGACGCCGGTCTCGTCGTGGCGGACCACCTCAGCCAGCCCGCCGATCTCGCTGACCACCACCGGGGTCCGGGCCGCCATCGCCTCCAGCGCCACGATCCCGAAAGGCTCATAGAGACTGGGAAAGGCCGCCACGTCGGCCACCTTAAACAGGCGGTCGCGGTCCTCATCGGGAACGAAGCCGGTGAAGTAGACCTTCGGACCCAGACCCAGTTCCTCGGCCCGCCGCCGGACGACCGGGAGATAGTCGCCCGTCCCGGCCACCACCAGTTTGGCCAGGGGAAAGGCGGCCAGAATCTGGGGCATCGCCTCGACCAGGAGATGGACGCCCTTCTCGTAAACGATGCGGCCCACCGAGAAAATAATGCGCTCTTCTGGCAGGGCGTAGCGGCGGCGGAACTCGGTGAGGTCAACGCCCTCCCAGCGGTCGAAGCGCGCGGTGTCGACCCCGTTGGGAATGACATCGATCTTATCGGCCGGGGCGCGGAAGGCGGCGATCACCTCCTGGGCCATGAAACGACTGCAGCAGATGATCCGCCAGGCCTCATAGGTCAACCACCACTCGACCTGGTGGATGGCCCGCGACATCTCGCTCTCCAGGCGGCCACGGGTCCGACCGTACTCGGTGGCGTGAATGGTGGCCAGGAGCGGCAGTTTGTAGGCGTGCTTCATCTGGATACCGGCGAAGGCCACCAGCCAGTCGTGGACATGCAGCAGGTCAAAGTTCCCGTGCCGCTCGATCAGCGCCCGCCCGCGCTCCTCCAGGGTGACGTTGGTCCGCCAGGCGCCGGTGAAGAAATCGGGCATCTCCACATGGGGCGGCTCGACCCGGTAGACGGTCGGCGGAACGGCCCCACGGGCCAGTTCCTCGGTGCTGAACTCGCTGACCACCTCCTCGCCCATGCCCCCGACCCAGCGCGGGGTGAGGAGATGGACCTCGACCCCGAGCGCTCCCAGCGCCGGCACCAGTTCGGTGACGTGCTTGCCCAGGCCACCGACGTTGTGTGGCGGATACTCCCAGGACAGCATCAGCACTTTCATCAGTCCCCCCGGACCGCCGGCGCGGCCTCCCACGCCTCGAGCCAGAGCCCGTAGATCGGGTAACGCCAGCGGGTCGGCCGGAAGCCCAGCCGGCGGTAGAGCGCCTGCGAGCGGGCGTTGTCGACCTGCGTCGACAGCGTGACCGTTCGTACCCCCAGTTCACCCATCCGCCGGAGCGTCCAGATAACCAGCGCCGTGCCCCGCCCCTGCCGCTGGTAGTCGGGGTGGACCGCCAGACGGTCGAGATGGCCGAACGCCCCGCGCACGGTGAACCCGGCGTAGCCGACCACTCGGTCGCCGGCCAGGGTGACGTAGACCTCGACGCCCCGCTGGGCGGTGTAGTGATCGAGCTCCGCCGGACTGTTCCACCAGAGCCAGGGGAAGGCGGCCCACTCCACCGCCAGAATCGCTCCCCGGTCTTCCGGCCGGTAGGGCCGTAGCGGAACCGGAGGCATTGGCGTCGTCACCGCACACCCCCAGCGTTCGAAGACCACGATCTCATCCAGGGGGACGAAGCCGAGGTCGCGGTAGACCGCCAGATCACCGATCTGACATTCCCCGTCGACGACGACCAGCTGGGCGCCCAGAGACCGGAACTCGGCGACCAGGCGCTCGACCAGCACCACCAGGTGGCCGCCCCCCACGGCCTCCAGGATCGCCCCGATCTCGGTCCGCCGGCGCCAGGGCGCACCGACAATGTAGCCGCGTGGCTGGTCGCGAACGGTCCAGCAGAGGTGCGGATAGGCCGCGCAGTGGGCGGCCAGGGTCTCGGGCGTGAAGCGGGTGGTCAGCGGCAGACGCAGGGCCGGCACGTGCGCCGGGGTGAGCGGCTCCAGCGCCACGCGCGCGCGGTGCGGGGGACGGCCACGGTCGAAAAGACGAAACAGCATCGGCCCGGCTCCCTCACAACCCGCTCACGATGGCCGGCGGCCGCTGCCGCCGGTAGAGCGCCACCGCCGGCCGCGCCGGGACCGTAAGACGCTCGACCAGGCGCGCCCGATCGGGCGCCGGCGCGGCCGCCACAGCGGCCAGCAGCCAGCGGGCGCCACGGTAGGCCAGCACCGCCGGCGGGTCTGGCGGTCGCCCCAGCCGGTCCTGAAACGCCTGGCGGAAGGCCGCCTCGTCCGTGGCGACGGCATCCAGGCAGAAGGCCTCGGTCAGACCCGGCGCGCTCTGGCCCAGCGGGGCGCCGGCACAGGGGGGCAGGAAGACCACCGACCAGCCAGGCCAGCGCTGTCGCACCGCGCTGGCCACGGCCAGAAGATCGGCCAGATCCCCGTCCAGCACGATGGCGTCCGCTTCCCACGACGTCGCTGTCCCCGGCCACGCGGCGGGCTGCGCCTGGCGAACCCGCCGGCCGGC
>CACRXC010000181.1_pt1 | contig 14572 bp, 16 predicted proteins | sample 5377091 | NCBI WGS metagenome assembly CACRXC01 (sample SAMEA6061845, study PRJEB28556) | metagenome | reverse complement strand
CCCGTGCGCAGGGCGTCGTCGACCAGAACGAAGACGTGGACAAACAGGTCGGCCAATGGCATCATTGGGACGGGCCTCCACGGCAGGAAGTGATAGTGCTCTCCTTCTCTGCCTGTGGGGGCCCCCTCTTGTCAAGTCAACCCACATCACGCGCCTGAGGCTTTGTAAGTGACAGAGCCGGTGAATGCTCCTGATGTTGAGGTATTAAGAGTCACTATTGAGGCGGCAGTATCGGTGCTCATTGTGTTGTTAGGCTGAGAACCCCAGTTTGGCGGGAGAGCGATCGAGCCATCCGTCATGCTCACGGTCAGTTCGGGGCTGGAAACAGACAGTACCGTTACGGTGACATTGGCACTATCGGCAAATACATTTCCCTGTCCAACTCGTCGGATTGCCAGCAGGACTGTGCCGCTCTTGGGCTGGCCGGCGCAGACAGTGCCGAGGTTTAGCGGATTAGCAGTTACCGGGGTTAATCCATCGCCATCACCAATTAACTGGTCAGCCCGCACGGCCACGAGAAGTATGGGCATAGTTGCTGTCACAAGCAAAAGGGTCAGAATAGTGAGCAGTCGGCGAATCCATCGCTGCGAGAATCCGTTTGAGCCTAGTTGCATCTTTGGACACCCCCCTTCTGATCGTTCAATAACAAGTGCGTTCCGGTAAGTCACTGCACGTTCGCCCGGCTCTCCTCACCTCTTCTCCTGGGCGCTGTCGGCCATCTCTGGACCGGCCCCTGACCACATGGGCCGACTGGTGGCCGCTTCTACACGTGAGCCTCTGGCCACGAGCGCTCGCGCCAGGTCGCGCCCGGCCACGGTCATCGGTACCTATAAGCCTGCGGTCCTCGCCCTGGTCCCGACAAGAGGGCGAATACTTATTCTCACTCTTCTCTGCCTACCGGGGTCCTCTAGGTACGCCCTGGGGGAACGGGCCAGATTTTGACAGACTCTTGACAGAGGGCGGTCCAGGCCGCATAATCGGAGCAGGAGAACGGCCAGGGGCCTGCCCCTACGAAAAAGGGAGAGAGCGTATGAGCGGCTGGCTCTCCGGGCGGCTGCTCCGGAGAGCCGGTGGCTGACGGTCTCGGGGCGCGAGCGAGCGGTCCGGCCAGTCTGCCGGACCTGTGGCGAGAGGGCTGGCCGGTCTGGGACGTGGGGTCCGGGAGTCGGGGACCGGCGGAAAGGGGGTGAACAGCCGCCGGCGCGGCGGCCAGGGTGTCGTCTCAGCCGGGACCGGACCCGCGGATCTGGACCACCGGCTCCAGGGAACGGGTACGTGGTGTCCGTTGCGGGAGGTCAGCCATGCCGCAGCCGATGACGTGGGCCGAACGGGTGGGCGACCTCGCCACCCGGATCGCCCTGGTGGTCCTGTTGACGATCCGCATTTTCACCGAACTTATCCGCTTGCTCTTTGTCACCCTCGACCGCTTCGTGACCGATCTCGGTGAGCGGGCCGAGGAGGGCTTGCGACGGGTCGAGGCCGCCGAACGAGCCTGGGTGCGTCTGCCGGGCTCGGTTCTGCTGGGACTGGCCTTTATCATCCTGGCCTTCCTGGCCATCTTCACCGTCCTTTTGCGTCAGGCCTCGACCAAATTGAACGACTTCATCGTCGGTCTGGCCGAGGGTGAGGAACGCATCACCGGCGCTCCACCGGCCCCACCAGCCCCCGCAGCCTGAGCGGCCGTCGGCGATGGGGCAGAGCGGGTGACCGGACGGCAGTCAGCGCGCCCGACTGGCTGGCGGAACGGGGTGGAGAACCTGCGGCGGGCTCTCCGACGCTGGCGGCTGGAGGTCCGGCGTCTGGGGCTGCAGGCGCTCCTGGTGGGCACCGGCCTCTGGCTGGTCGGGGCGCTCTGCCTGGAGCACCTGGTGGCCGACCTGGCGGCGGCCCTGGAGCGGCGACCCGATCGCCACGCCTGGCCCTGGGCGCGCCGGCTGGTGGAGCGGGTCTGGACCGGGCTGGCGCGGTGGCTCCGGCGCCGTCAGCCGGCCCTGCGGGCCTTCCGCGAGCGGGCTGCCCGCCGCGACGCCGCCCTCCTCCGCCAGGTCCGGGAAGACCACGCCTGACCCGGCGGGTGGTCTGGACCCGACGGCAGAAGAGGTGGTGAGCCGCCGGGCACAAAAAGGTCCCGAGCGACCGTCCGCCGCACCCACCGCCGCCGGCCATCGGCCTCCGGTACCCCCTGGGCCTCGGCCGGTCGCCCGGCTCTGGCTGTGGCGGCCCGGACGCGCGGCCGGGGCGTGTGCCCGGTCCGACCGCTCGGGACCGGTAATAAGTTTACCAGGCCAGCGACCCGTTGTCAAGAGACAGCCAGGCGGGCTATGACCCCAGACACTCGTGCTGGTAGGCGACGAGCAGGCTGACGACGAAGCCGGCCGGGGCGGCGGCCACCAGAACGGTGATGGCGTTGAGTTCGGCGTGGAAGCGGTCGATGGCCGGTGGCAGTCCCCGGGGCCAGAAGCTGGCCCAGAGGCTGGCCTGGCGGATGAAGGCGCGGGCCTCCAGGTCGTAGCACTCGAGCGCGGTCCGTGGCCAGAGGCCGGCGGCGTGGTCGGCGGCGTGCTGGAGTTCGTGGGCCAGGGCTGCCGCCTGGACCTGGGGGGTGGTCTGGTCGAGAGTGGTGTTCAGGACGATGATCCGGGTTGGGGCGTAGTAGAAGCCCCAGGCTGAGGGGGGCAGGGCGCCCCGCTGGATCTGGACGCCGGCCAGGGCGGCGATCTGGAGGAGCGTTCGGCCCTCCGCCTGGCTCTGCAGGACGCTGGCGGCGGGCCGCAGGCGGGGGTCGAGGATGAGGCAGCGGGGCAGGCCGACCTCCAGGCAATCGGCCTCCCAGCGGAAGCGCTCGCTGTTGAGGCGGACCTGGAGCCCGGCCGGTCCCATGACCCAGGTGCGGTAGCCATCGGTGAAGGCGGTCCAGTTATCGGCCTTGCGCCAGACGAGGAGGCCGCGGGTGGTGCGCTGGATGGTATCGCCGGTGATCGGGTTGTGGTGTTCGTCTTCCAGGCAGTCGCCGACGATCTGGGGCAGGTGGTCGTGCAGGGTCTGGAAGCCCAGGACGAAGCGACAGGTGGCCGGGCTGACCGGGCGTGGTTGCAGAGCCAGGAGGAGAGCGACCAGCAGACTGACAGCCAGTGGACGGGCCATGGGGAGACTCCCTTCCGGCCGGTTGGCAGCCGACCACCGCCGCGCCGCCCGGCCTGTTTGAAGCCCAGCTGTGCACGAACCGTGCCAGAGGCCGCTCGCTCGCCCGACCCTGGTTCGGTCCCTTGACAGGCCTGGTCGCTGGCCGTATGCTCTGAGAGAGGCCGGTGCCGGCCGTGGTCGTGACGGCGCTCGCCGTGGGTGAGGCGGCAGGGTACGGCTCGTGCAGCGGTTGTTGAGGAACCACGCTGGCATTGTCAAAGGAGGCTGCCATGCGCCCGCGGACTCAGCGCGAAGTGCTTGTTGACGAAGCGGTGACGCTCTGGCTTTTACGGGAGGCCGAAGCCCTCGGCGAGCGGCCACCTGACCGCCTGTGGCTCCAGAAGGCGACTTTCCTTACTACCTATCACTGGTTCCGCCAGCGTTGGAAGGGCTTCTCCTACAGTTTCTTCCGATATCGGTATGGTCCGTTCACCCGTGATCTCTACCAGACCGAGGTGGATCTGGCCGGAGCGGAACTGATCGCCTGCGGTGAGGGCTGGACGCTGCGGGTGACACCCCGAGGGCAGGAACTGGCCGAGATAATCCAGCAGGAACTGTGGCAGGGTGAGAATCGTCCCTTTGCCGAGTCATTGCACCGGGATCTCCGATGGCTCGCCCGTTTCCGGGATACGGAAAGCCTGCTCCAGGCTTTCTACGACCTGGAAGTTGTGCCATTGGGGTGGAGCGAGCCGATTCCCCTCCGCGAGGTGCCTCTGGGCGTGGATCTGACACGGGTGCTGGAGGACGAGGAGGCGGTCCGGCTCCTCGTCCTATCCGATCCTCTGCTGGAGACGATCGGCCTCTGTGTGGCCGAGAGCGCCTGGGTCCGCTCCGGTCGGTATGCCCTACGCGGTTCGAGTGCTTGACCCCGACCTGCAGCGGGCGCTGGCTGACCCCAGTGACCGCTACTGGCGGGGCAAGCCACCGCATATCCATCGGCGCGTTCACCAGATCATCAGCCGCCTCCGCCAGAACCCCTACGACCTGGCTGGATCACACCCTCTGGTGGGAGAGTTCCGCAGCCTGCGGGCAGCCCGCCTGACTGATCGCTGGCGCCTTATTTTCAAAATCTGCGAGGAGTGCCGACGGAACGGCGCTCAGGCGATCCATCCGCTCGACTGCTGCCGCTCAGGGGAGACGCTGGACCAGACGATTAATCTCCTCGAGATCGTGGACTATCACACTGGCTGACCGCCAGCGCGGTGGGGCCTCAGACCGTGCTCCGAAATGGCGCATTCTTGTTGGGGCGATGAGAGCGAGCCGGCGCCAGAGACCGGCGGGCGCCCGGCGATGTCAGGTCCGGGGAGGGGGCCGGCGGGTGGCCAGGACCCGGACCGTCCGACTGATCCAGAAAACGTTCCAGGCCAGCAGCAGCATCCCCATCACCGCCAGCCGGGTCAGGTCCAGCACCGGCTGGACCTCCACCCGCTCGGGCGTGGCCACCACCACCGCCAGCGGACGGGCGGTGAACCCGCCGCCACCACCGCCACCCTGGGCCGACGGTCCCCCTTCGGCACCGGCCGCCGGCCGCTGACCGAACCCCAGCCCGACGCCACCACATACCTGGGCCACCGGGATGATCACCCGGTCGCCCACCCGAACTGGCTCGCCGAAGACGGTGCGAACACTGGCGGCGGCCGGCGTCGCCTCCAGCCGGCTCCACAGCTCTCTCAGGTCCATCGGGCACACTCCGTATACACAGGATCGCCAGAGGCGGGGCGCCGAGAAGGAGGCCGGGCCGGAGAGAAAAAACGTCCCGAGCGACCTTTCGGTGTCCCGCCTCAGCCGTCGGTCTCCTCCGCCCTTTGGCGGCTTCCACCAGGGGGCACCTGGCTTCCACCACCTTGGGGTTCGGCGTCCGGCGGTCCGGGGCGTTGACCCTACTCAACCGCTCGGGACGCTTTCTTTATACCATCCCAGACGGCGGCTGTCAAGCCCCTCGACGGATTTTTCATGATTTGTTCATGGGTTTCTGACCGCCGCGCCCGGTCTACTGGACCCGCTCCACGTGGACGGCGATGCTATCCGGAATGGTTGTGCTCGAGCCCAGGTCGACCTTGACCGTCACCCCCTCGATCTGGTTGTTGGCCGCAGTACCGTTCTGCAGATACAGGGTGGTCAGGAGATTGCTGTCGGCGTAGACCAGGACCCGGTACCGCCGACCCGCCGGCCAGGAGTCGGCCGCCGCCTCTTTGACCTGGAAGGTGTAGACCCAGTTGCCCTTGGTGATCGTGTTGTTGATCTGGGGCAGGGTGTTGGTGGCCTCCACCCCCGGCGCGGCCGTTCCGTTAGCCGTCTGGTTGCCGCTGGCCTTCTCAACCCCGGTCGGCACCACCACCACGTCCGGATCGAGCTGGAGCGTCTCCTGTTGCATGACCAGGTAACGGACCAGGCTGTTGACGGTGAAGGCGCTGGCCGCCGTCACCGCCGCCAGCAGCATCGCCACCAGGACCCCCACGAAGACGCCGAGAACCTTGCGTGACATGGGCCTCCCCTCCTCCCGACAGATGGGCCCGCCGCCCTCGACCAGAGATCTACGGGCGGCGGGCCAGCCCGGACAATCGGGGAACTCCCGATCCTGGTCCTCAGGGTTCCCCGAGACGGGGCGTCACTCCAGCCGGCGGATAAGGGGAGCGTAGACGTAGCCCTCGAGCCCGGCGAAGCGGACACGGTACCAGCCGCTTTCGTTCCCCAGGACGGCCTCGCCGGTCGCCCGGTCGAGCAGTTCGACGACGGTGTCCGGCAGCAGGACGGTGACCACCGGAGCCTGCGTGGTCGGCCGGGCCCGGACAAAAGCGCCGCCGCCCCAGTCGACCGTGATGACCCCCAGGCCCAGCCGGGTCGGAACCGGCGTGGGCGTCGGGGTTGAGGAGGCCGGGAGCGTCACCTGGGGACGGGCGGGCTCGCCCTCGCCCAGAAGCCGCACCAGTTTGCGGTAGACGTAGCCGGTGAGGTTGCCGAACCGGATCTGCAGCCAGCGCGGCTCGGCCGGGTCGAGGGCCTCGCCGGTGGTCGTCTGGACCACCACCACCGGGCTGTCGTTGGGCAGAGCCGTTATCGGCGGGCTGGCGGTGGTCGGCTCGCGACGGACGTAGGCGCCCCCGCCCCAGGCGGCCCGGATGAGCCCCAGCAGCCCCGTGGGCGTCGGCCGGGGGGTCGGGGTGGGACTGGGCGCGGGCGTGGGGCTGGGCGTCGGGGCGGTTGTGCTCAGGAACTGGTGGAGGGCGGCGGCGTAGGCCCGGGCGATGGTCTCCAGCAGGCGCTCGTCGCGCAGCCGGCTGGCGTCATCGGGGTTGGTCAGGTAGAGGGCCTCGGCCAGCACCGCCGGCATGCGCAGAGCCCGGACCGGTGGCTGCCCCGGTGCCCCCAGCAGATACAGCGGCCCGCCGGTGACCGTATCGGGCAGGACCCCGCGCCCGTTGTTGGGGTAGCCGGCGGCCTGCAGGGCCCGGCTGAGGGTGTCCCAGGTGATCTGGGCCAGCCGGCGGTTGGCCGCCGCCAGCGGATGCGTCGGCGAGTAGTAGACCTCGGGACCGGCCAGCGTCGGGTCGAAGTGGCCGTTGAAGTGGATCGAGAAGAAAACGGCGGCGTTCTGATTGTTGGCCAGGTCGATGCGGGCCTGCAGCTCGTCGGCCAGGTCCACCCAGCCGTCGCCGGTCAGGTCGCGGTTCTCGCTGTTGACCGGCCGGTCATCGGTCCGGGTCAGCACCACCCGGTAGCCCTGAGCCTCGAGGAGCGCGGCCACCCGCCGGGCCACCCGCAGGGTCAGGTCCTTCTCGCGTAAGAGAGTGCCGTCGGCCAGGACGAAACTGGCCCCGATCTCGCTGCCCCCGTGACCGGGGTCGAGGACGACCGTCCGTCCGCGCGGCCCGGGGCCGGTCTCGGCCCAGCCGGTCAGGACCGTGGCCAGGGCAAACCCCAGGGCAAAGGCCCCGGCCAGCCAGCGCCGGCGGACCGGCCAGCGACCGCTCTGCAGCCAGTGGCTCAGTCGGTCCCATCCGCTGTTCCCCACCACCAACCACACCTCCCGATCAGACTGCTTGTGGAAACCGTGCGCCCGGCCACCGGGCTAGCGGCTCTTGAGGAGTTTGCCGTAGACGAAGCCCTCGGTTCCCCGGTAGCGCACCCGGAACCAGCGCGGCTCGGCCGGGTCGATGGCCTCGCCCTGGACAATGCCCAGCACCTCGACCGTCTCCCCCAGGGGGATGGCACCCACCGCCTCGGCCGCAGTCGTCGGGGCCGCCCGGATGACGGCCGCGCCCCCGTAGGCCGGTCGGCTGATGGCCGGCCAGGCCGGCGCGGAGGGGGTCGGCGTGGCCGGACGGGCCGGCGGCGTGGCCCAGGGGGCGGGGCGGGGCGTCGGGGTCGGGACCAGCGTCGGCGTGGGCGAGGACGCTGGCGCCGCCACGACGGTGGGCGTCGGGCTGGCCGGCGGTGTCGGGGTCGCCGTGGGGGTGGCCGGGGCGAGAAGGGACGGTTCAGGGCCCAGAGTCAGGGTCGGCCGGGGTGGGCCAGCCAGCCCGCTGGCCAGTTCGCTGCCGCTGGCCGCCCCCAGCAGGGCTCCGGCCAGGGTGATGCCCAGCCCCAGCAGGCCGACGGCCAGGCGGCGCAGCCAGCCGCCGGAGCGCCGTTCCGCCGGGTGTGGATGGGATGACACCGCCTCCGCCTCCCGTCCTGGTCGGTGTGGGCTGCGCCCGCGGGGTGCCGGGCGTGGCTCGTCGGCATGGTAGAGGCCGGGCGGTGGCCCTGACAAGGCGGGGACAGGGCCGGCGGGCGTTTTCTCACGCGTTTTTGACGGCGGCGGGCGTGGCGTCGGCGGCCGGCAGAAGGTGCAGGGCTGTGGCGGGGATCTGGACGGCCCAGAGGGCGCGGTCGCGCGGGCGAAGGGCCTCGTAGGTCGCTCCCAGGATCTCGACCTCCAGATCGTACGCGGCCTCGGGCCGGAGGCGAGCGTCGGCCAGCCGGAGGCGCAGGGCGACCGTGGTCCCTTCCCAGCGTTCGTCGACCACCCTTCCGAAGGCGGTATTGGCCTCCTCCGCCGTGGTCTCGGCCGGCTGCAGACGGATCCGGTCGCTGCGCAGGCAGACGCTGACCGGGCTCCCGACCGGGGGCGCCTGGCCGGTGGGCGGTCGGGCCCGGAGCCGGCGCTGGCCGACCCGCACGGTCGTCCCGGTCTCGTCGTGGGCCTCCACCCAGCCGGGCAGGAGATTCCGGATCCCGACGATCTGGGCGACGCGCACGTGGACCGGGTGGGCCAGCACGTCGGGGGCCGGACCGCTCTGCAGCACCTGACCGGCGTCGAGGACGACCAGGTGGTCGGCCAGGGCCAGGGCGTCGGCCAGGTCGTGAGTGACAATGAGGGTCGGCAGGTCCAGACGCCGGAGCAGATCGCCGAGCGCCTCGCGCAGTTCCCGGCGGGTCGGGGCGTCGAGGGCTGAGAGCGGCTCATCGAGCAGGAGAAGGCGGGGCCGGCGCGCCAGCGCGCGGGCCAGGGCGACGCGCTGCTGCTGCCCGCCAGACAGCTGCCGGGGGAAGCGCCGCTCCAGGCCGGCCAGCCCCAGCAGGTCCAGCAGGTCGGCGATCTGCCGCCGGACGGCGGGGGACCGCATGGGCAGGCCGAAGCCGATGTTGCCCAGGACGTCCAGGTGCGGGAAGAGGGCGTAGTGCTGGGGCACATAGCCGACCTGCCGGGCCTGGGGCGGCAGGTCGAGCCCCTGGGCGGTGTCGCAGAGGACCTGCCCCTCCACGACGATCCGCCCCTGGTCAGGCCGCAGCAGGCCGGCGATGGCCCGCAGCGTCAGGCTCTTGCCGGCCCCCGAGGGCCCCAGGAGAGCGGTGCGACGGGCGGTGGTCGTGAAGGCCACCGCCAGCCGGAAGCCAGGGAAGTGTCTGGTGACCTGGACCTCAAGCATCGGCCCTTTCTCCCAGCGGTCCGGTCACCCGGCGGAGTCCGCCCAGCAGGCCCAGCGAGACCAGGACCAGGAGCGCGGCCAGGGCCAGGGCGGCCTCGAGATCGCTCTCCAGAGCGGCGTAGATCGCCAGCGGCATGGTCTGAGTCCGGCCGGGGAAGTTGCCGGCGACCATGATCGTCGCGCCGAACTCGCCCAGCGCCCGGGCCCAGCTCATCAGCGCTCCGCTCACCAGCCCCGGCAGCGCCACCGGGACGGTGACCCGCCAGAAGGTCGCCCAGGCCGAGACGCCCAGCGTGTGGGCCACCCGTTCCAGTTCCTGATCGACGGCCAGGAACGCCGCCCGGGCGGCCCGGACGTAGAACGGCGCCGCCACGAAGGTCTGGGCCACCACGACGGCGGCGGTGGTGAAACTGAGCGTCAGCCCCAGCGCCTCCAGCGCCGGCCCGAAAAGCCCCCGGCGTCCGAAGGCCATCAGCAGGCCGAGTCCGGCCACCGCCGGTGGCAGAACGATCGGCAGGTCGATGAGGCTGTCCAGGAGGGTGCGGCCGGGAAACCGGTACCGGGCCAGGAGGTAGGCGACCGGTGTGCCCAGCAGAAGCGTCAGGCCCAGACTCAGCGTGGTCGTCAGCAGGCTGAGCCGCAGCGCCGCGATTACCACCGGTCGCCCCAGGACCGCCAGCAGGTCGCCGGTCAGCAGCACCCGGGCGACGATGGCCACCACCGGCGCCAGGACCAGGACGGCGAAGAGCCCGGCGCTCAGGAGAAGCGGGACCAGCGCGCCGGAGCGCCCGACGGCCCGGACGATGGTGACCAGGGACCGGTTCCGGGGGGCGCTGGTCGGCGGAGCGAGAGCCGGCGCCGGACGCGGCCGCGCCGGGCGGGAGGGGACGAGGTGTCCCCGGTCGGCCACTGTCACCCTCCCGGTCCCCGGTCGGGGCGGGGGAGTGGTCCCCGCAGCGCGCGGGTCGGGGTGTCGCCGGCCGGGAGGAAGCCCCAGCGCTGGAGGATGGTCTGGCCGTCTGGCCCCAGCACGAAGGCGATGAAGGCTGCCGCCGCCGTCGGGTTGGGGGCCTGGCGCAGGAGGGCGATCGGGTAGGTGGCGATGAGGGTGAGCGCCTCGGGCAGGGCGACCGGGCGGACCTTGTCGGCCAGCTCGGGGGTGAGGTCGGTCTGGTAGACGATGGCGGCGTCGGCCTCGCCGAGGGCCACCTTGGCCACCACCTGGCGGACGTTGGGCTCGCGGGAGACGATGTTGGCGCCGACCCTGGCGGGGAAGTCGGGGCCGTAGGCGGGGTCCTGAGCCGCTCGCTCGAGCAGCTGCTGGGTGTAGACCCCAATCGGCACCTCGGGGGCGGCGGTCACCAGGCGAAGGCCGGGTCGGGCCAGGTCGCGGAGCGTCTGGACGCCGCCGGGGTTGTCGCGGGGGACGGCGATAACCAGGCGGTTGCGGGCGAAGACGCGGGGCGGCTCGGCCAGCAGGCCGGCCTGCTGCGCCCGCTCCATCTGGGCCTGGTCGGCCGAGGCGAAGACGTCGGCTCGCGCCCCCTGCTCCAGCTGGGCCCGCAGTTGCGACGAGGCGCCGAAGTTGAAGGTGACCGTGGCGCCGGGGTGAGTGGCGCTGAAGGCGGCGCCGATCTCCTTGAAGGCGTCGGTCAGCGAGGCCGCGGCGAAGACCACCACCTCGCCCGACACCGTGGTGGTCGGCGTGGGCGACGGATGGGCGGTCGGCGGGGCCAGGGCCAGGCGACAGGCGAGGAGCAGGCCGGTGAGGAGAGCCAGCAGAGCCACAGACCAGCGGATCATCGAACACCTCCCGGGCGGGAATGGTGGCCCAGACGCCAGGCTGAGAGCAGCAGAATCAGCCCCAGGGCGATCTTGAGAGCGGCGGCCGGGGCGAACCCGGCCAGGAGCCCGCCCGTGGCGGCGCCGGCGACCGAGCCCAGGCTCATCGGCAGGACGGTGGCCGTGAGGGGACGGCGGTCGGCGAAGGCGCCCTGACGGGCGTAGCGGACCAGGCCGAGCCCGACGGTGGGCAGGGCGATGATCAGGCTGGCGGTGCCGGCGGCCTTGATGTCCAGGCCGAAGAGAAAGAGCAGCGTGGGGATGAGGAGTTCGCCGCCGGCCACGCCCAGGAGAGAACTCACCAGACCGATGCCCAGGCCGGCGAGGAGAGCGGCCGGGATCCACAGAGCCGGGGCCGGTGGCAGCAACCCCAGGCTGCGCGGGGGAGCCAGCCCTTCGGCGATGAGCAACATCCCCAGGCCCAGCAGGCCGAGGCGGACCACCCGTGTCAGGGTCCGGCTGGTCAGGCGGTGAACCAGGGCCGGGCCGAGCCAGGCCCCGCCCAGCGCACCCGCGATGAACGGTCCCAGCAGCAGGGCTGCCTGGGGGCCCGGGCCCGGGGCCAGGGTGGGCCAGCGGACCGGCAGGGCGGCGCCGAGGGTGACGAGGCTGACGGCCAGGTTGAGGGGGATGGCCTGGCGGAGGGGATAGCCCAGGAGACCGACCAGGACCGGTAGGCGGAACTCGGCCCCGCCCAGGCCGAGGAGTCCACCGAGAAGACCGATAAGGGCGCCGGTGCCCAGCGCCCAGCGGCGCTGGCCAGACCGGGTAGGAATGAGCATGCGGGCGGCCACGGTCGGCGGCTCCTCTCGAAAGAGGGTGTCTGGTCGAGGGCGATTGTACAGGATAGCGGACACAACGTCAATAAACCGCGACAGCAGCCACGCCCACCGGCGGGGGCGCCGGCGACCGCTACAAGGTCACAAATAGCCAGTTGCCCCCCAGCCAGACCTGCTGATCCCTCCGCCGGGGCTGAGAGCGCGGCCGCGGGGCGCCTCTCCGCGCTGAAGTCGCGCCCCCTTACTGGCAGTCAGGCGCACTCTTCCCACCGGATCAACAAGCGCGGGTTCGCCGGGCCGGCTTCTCTTACGGCAGGCACGGCGGGGGCAGCTCAGGCTGGGGCAGGAACGTCCGGGCGTCGGGGGCGTGGGTCCAGACCGTGGTGTTGAACTTGAAGCCTGCCCGCCGGAAGGGGATCAGGTACACCAAGAAGTGGAACTGCCCGCCGGGCTTCACGGGCACATCGTTGAACACCCACCGCGGGAAGGTCTGGCCATTGACCGTGTAGGTGGTTTTCACCGGCGTCTTGTTCGCCCGCTGCGGCAGGTTATTCCCCTCGACGACCATCAAGTCCATAAAATCGGGCTCGAAGTCCGGGGGCACGGATTTCAGCGTCCCGTGGACGAAGAGGTCCACGGCGACGTTGACCAGCGGCGCCCGCTCGACCGGGGCGAAGTTCCCCCGCTCATCGTGGGGCCAGACGATGCTGATGCGCGGGTTCCAGGGGATGTGCGTGGCGAGCGGGGCCCCCGCGACGGGGCCGACCGGCAGGAAGACCACGAGCACAGCGAGCAACGCGGCGCAGAGCAGCCGTGGACCCCTCATCCTGCTCCCTCCAGGGAGGGGTGTGGGATCCTGCGCCGTCCCTCCCGGCTCACGGGTGGGGGATGCCGACCGTGTTGTGCGCCCCGACACGCTCCCGGTCGCGGATGAACATCTGCTCCACTTCCGCTGAGGGGGCACGCCGAAAGAACGCGTGATGGCCTGGCCGTCTTGCCGCAGAAAAAGGGGAAGGCCGGTAGGCAGATGCGCTAGCGGCTGTCGGCGCGGCACCCTCTGCGGCGCTCTCCTCTCTCCACCGGCGGGCGAGCAGACCTCACGTGTCTCTATCGTACCACAGCCAAGAGGCCGCACGGAGAAGATTTTTCACGGGTTAGCCCTCTCGCCCGCGAGGCGGCCGGGCCCGCAGAGGAGGGTGTAGAGGGCGACCCGGCCGGTCCCCCGGCCCCAGCCGCCCGAAGACCGGCTCCCGCCGCCAGAGGCCCTGGGCCACGACCGACAGCAGGAGCGCCCCCGGGAGCGCCCAGGGCGGCTGCGCCGCCCCCATCACCCACAGCATCCCCAGCCAGAGCTTGAGGTTGCCCTGCCTATTGTCGACCGCGCCGGCACCAGTTTCAGCGTCCATGGACGGCCTCGTCCCCGCGGCTCAGCGCACATTGACCGGGGGTTTGAGCAGGAAGGCTGGCAGGCTGAGGAGGCCGCTCCGGCGTTTGGCGTCGATGACCAGCAGGCCCAGCGCCAGCCCCAGGTAGAGCCAGGCCACGGGCAGCCGCAGGTCGGGCCAGAAAAACTGCAGACCGAAGAGGCCAAAGAGGCTGAGCGCCGCCGGCAGACTGAAACTCCGCCCGGCCAGGAGCACCACCCCGTAGAGCGACTGAGCGGCGGTCAGGAAGACCTCTTCCACCTGGCGGTGGTCCATCGGCAGCGGGTGCAGGCCCCCGCCGCCGACCGTGTAGGCCAGAGGCAGCATCCCGACCAGCAGTGTCCACTGGTTGACCTTGGAGGAGAGCAGCGCCCGCAGGGCCAGTGTCGGGTGCCCGCGCAGGGCGAAGAGGGTGATGACCACAAACTCCGGCATCTCCGAGGCCAGGGGCGCGATCCACTGGACCAGCAGGAACTCGTCGATGCCGAGGTGCTTGCCGCTGGCCACCAGTCCCTCGGCGAACGGCTCGGCCGAGGCCAGAATGGCGGCGGCGGCGTAGACGAAGAGCCCCAGCGTCACCAGCCGGCGGGGCGTCCGCGACAGGGCACCGATCAGCCGGGCTGGTCCGACCAGTTCGGGCTCTTCGGGGGGCTGCCGAGCGGTGGCCCGCACGTAGACGGCGAAGAGGGCGATGAGGACGACGGCGTCCAGGAGCGAAATGTGGGCCTTGAGTGGCAGCCAGAAGGCGTAGAGGGTGGCCAGGGCCATGACGCTGAGTTCGATCCCCTCATCGCGGTGGAGATAGATGGCCGGCTGACGGGTCTTGAGCCAGAAGAGGACGACGATGGCGCTCCAGCCCAGGCCGATGAGCAGCCGGTTAGCGCCGGTCATATTGGCCACGGCGTAATGGGCGTAGGCGGGGTCCTGGCCGGCCCGCCAGGCGAAGTAGATGTCGACCGAGTACTCGGGCAGGATGGCGATGAGGGAGAGGACGGCCACGGCCAGGGCCTGCGAGACCTCGAGCTGGGCCACCTCCGAGGCCCAGGAGAGGAGGAAGGCGGCGCCGACGATAGCCAGTCCGGCCAGCAGCGCCATCAGCAGAGGTTCGGGGTGAGCCCCCTGCAGCCGGAGGCCCAGCCAGGGGAGAGTCAGGGCGACGGCCAGTCCGATCCAGAGGAGACTGCCCAGGGTGCGCATCGGTCCAGACCTCCCGTATGGTCCATGGCAGCAAAAAAGACCTTCGACCGGCGCGCGTCGACCGGTCGAAGGTCTGGCGGGACGAACGAGACAGTTCGATGAGGCGACCGGGGCCCCCTGGCCCGTGCTGACGGTCGCCCCACCGGCGGCTGCCGGCCGCTACTCCCCTTCACCCGGACATGATAGCACACCCGGCGCGACGCTGCCACCGCTGTCCCGGCACCACGGCGGAGGC
>CACRXC010000179.1_pt1 | contig 14809 bp, 15 predicted proteins | sample 5377091 | NCBI WGS metagenome assembly CACRXC01 (sample SAMEA6061845, study PRJEB28556) | metagenome | reverse complement strand
CCGGACGGCGGCCGGGTCCTTGTACCAGAGGGCGTTGAGGGTGATGAACTCCCGCTGGTCCTCGGGGACGGCCTCCTCCGGGTAGATGGCCGTGACCGGGCAGACCGGCTCGCAGGCGCCGCAGTCGATACACTCGTCGGGGTTGATGAAGAGCATGCGGTCAACCCCTTCGTCGTGGTGGATGCAGTCCACCGGGCAGACCTGGACGCAGGACTGGTCCTTCACGTCGATGCAGGGCGAGGTAATCACGTAGGTCATCGAGCACCTCCTGGCCGCCGGACCGCCCGGTCCGGGGCGCGCGTTCTCGGCTTTAAGCGTACCATACCCGCTGGGCGGGCGTCTCGGGTCAGTTCCGGCTCTCGGGCTGTGGTATAATGGCCGGGAAGGAGCGGACGGTCAGTACCCACGCGAAGGAGGCCCCGATGGCGCATCCCAAGTACGTCTGGCTGGACGGTCAACTCGTCCCCTGGGAGCAGGCCACAGTCCACGTCAGCACCCTCGGCTGGTCCACGATGTCGGCCGTCTTCGAGGGGATCAAGGCCTACTGGAACCCGGAGCAGGCGGAGCTCTACGGCTGGCAGTTCCGCGAGCACTACGCCCGCTTCGCCGCCTCGATGCGCTTTATGCGCATGACGCCGGCCTTCCGCCCCGAGGACCTGGTCCAGGCCTCGCTCGACCTTCTGCGGGCCAACGAGTGCCGGGAGGACACCTACGTGCGGCCGCTGGCCTTCTTCCGCGACGCCACCTGGTTCGGCGCGCTGGAGGACTCCCCCACCAGCATCGTCATCACCACCGCCCCCTTCACCTCGGTCCTGGGCTCGGGCCGCACCATCCGGGCCTGCGTCAGTTCCTGGACGCGCCTGGGCGATAACCAGATGGCCCCCCGCATCAAGTGCATCTCGAACTACCATAACAGCCGGCTGGCCCTGGTCGAGGCCCGCCAGCACGGCTACGACCAGCCGATTCTGCTCAACAGCGCCGGCAAGGTGACCGAGGGCCCGGCCTCCTGCGTCTTCATCGTCCGCAACGGGGTCGCCATCACCCCGAGCATCACCAGCGGCATCCTGGAGAGCATCACCCGCACCACCATCCTGCGCCTCTGCCGTGAGGTGCTGGGCATCCCCACCCAGGAGCGCGAGATCGACCGGACCGAACTCTACCTGGCCGACGAGATCTTCTTCTGCGGCACCGGGGCGGAGGTCCTGCCGGTCGGCGAGATCGACGGGTACATCGTCGGCGACGGCCGCATCGGACCGGTCACCGCCGCCATCGAACGGCTCTTCCACGACCTGGTCCGCGGCCGCGACAGCCGCTATCCGGAGTGGCGCCTGCCGGTCTACCGGCGGGCCGAGCGCCCACTCTCCTCGGTCCCGGCCTGATCGCCCGGCGCCGATGGTGACCGTCGCCCTGGTCCAGCGGCCGCGCGGGCGGGTGGCCGGGGGCTGGCGGCTGGCGGCCCTGGGGCTCCTCTGGCTGGGGGCCGGGCTGCGCCTCTGGGACCTGGCCCGCAAGCCCTTCTGGGTTGATGAGGCGTTCAGCGTCTGGATCGCCGGTCAGCCGGTCGGGGCGCTGCTCACCTGGGTCGGCGCCATCGATCTCCACCCGCCGTTCTACTACCTCCTCCTGGCCGCCTGGCAGACGGTGGGCACCGACGAGTTCGTCGTCCGCTGGCTCTCGGCCGCGCTGGGCCTGCTCAGTCTGGCCCTGGCCGCCTCCCTGGCCGGACGGCTGGCCGGCCCGCCGGTGGCCCTGGCGACGCTGCTCCTCTGCGCCACGGCCCCCCACCTGGTCCGCCACAGCCAGGAGGCCCGGATGTACGCCCTGAGCGTGGCGGTGGCGCTGCTCGTGCTCAATCTCTGGGCCCGGGCCGTCGCCTCCCCCCAGAACCGGCTCCTCTGGGCGGCCCACAGTCTGGCCCTAGCCGCCGCCTTTCTCACCCATCACGTGCTCCTCAGCCTGGCGGGGGCCGAGGCGCTGGCCCTGCTCCGCTGGGGGCGGGCGGTCCGCCGGCCGGCCCTCGTCAGTCTGGCCGGGGCGCTGGTCCTCTGGTCGCCCTGGGCCCCGGCCTTCTTCCACCAGCTGCGGGTCGTCTCGGCCGACTTCTGGCTGGAGAGTCCCCAGGCCGCCCGCGCGCCGACGGCGGTCCTGGCCTTTCTGGTGGGCGAGGCCCTGCCGGCGGTCCTGCCGGTGGCGCTCAGTCTGGCCCTGGCGGCGGCCCTGGGGGTGCTGGCGCTGTGGGGAGCCCGGCGTCTGGGCCGCTGGGGGCTCTGGCTCGGACTGGTGGTGGGGCTGCCGGTCGGGGTGGAGCTGGCCGTCAGCCTGGTCCGGCCGATTCTTTTGCTGCGGACGCTCATCTTCACGCTGCCGGTCGTTCTTGTGGGGCTGAGCGCCGGGCTGCTGGCCCGGCCCGGCCGTCGCCTCCGCGGCCTGGTCCTGGGGGGCCTGCTGGCCGCCCAGACGGCCGGGCTGCTCCAGTACTACCAGACCCAGCCGCCGGAGGGCTGGCCGGAGGTGGCGGCCTTCATCGCCGCCAACTGGCAGGCCGGCGACCTTCTGCTCTTCAACGCCGCCTGGACCCAGATCCCCTTCGACTACTACTTCCGCCGGACCGGCCTCGACGCCGACCGTCGGGGGCTGCCGGTGGACATCTTCGCCGCCGGCCTGCGCGAGCCCAAGGTCACCCCGGCCGACCTGGAGCGGCTGGACGGTCTGCTCCAGGGGCGCCGGCGCGTCTGGCTGGTCCTCAGCCACGACTGGTACACCGACCCCGGCCGGCTCAGCCAGGCGGCCCTGGCTACGCGCGGTCAGCCCGTCCTGACCCGGACAACGGCCGGGGTTGAAGTCGTGCTCTATCGCCTCTGGGGCACGGACCAGCACCCCGGCGGAGGCGGGGCCGGCGCCCGCCTGCAGTAGCGCTCAGTAGAGCGTGCGGCCGGTGCGCGGGTCGAAGAGGAAGGCGTTCTCCAGATCGACCGTCACCCCGACCCATTCGCCGCGCCGTACCGGCCACTCCAGCGGCACCGTGGCCACGCCGCTGAAGGCCCCCTGGCGCAGATGGACCCGCTTCTGGCGCTCGGGCAGGAGCGTCTCGACCAGTTCGACCTGCGCGATGAGCGGGGCGTTTTCGGGGCTGACGAGGTGCAGGTGGTCGGGCCGCAGGCCGATGACCAGTTCGCGCAGACCGCGGGCCCGGGCCAGCAGGCTCGGCACCACCGGCACAGTGAAGAACGGCGTCTGGACCCACTCGCCCTCGATGCGGGCCGGGTAGCAGTTCAGCGCCCCCCGGTGGATGAACTCGGCCACGAAGCGGTTGACGGGGCGGGCCCAGACGCCCTGGGGCGTCGAGACCTGCTCGATCCGCCCGGGGCTCATCACTGCCACCCGGTCGGCCAGGGCGAACGCCTCTTTATCGTCGGGGGTGACGTAGACCACGGTCGTCCCCAGATCGCGAAAGAGGCGCTTGAGATGGTAGCGGCTGATGAGGGCCATCTTGGTCTCGAGGTTGGAGAGCGGCTCGTCGAAGAGGTAGACCCGCGGCTGGCGGATGACCGCCCGCCCGATGGCCACCCGCTGCTGGTGGCCGACCGCCAGCTCGCGCGGGCGCCGGTCGAGCAGACTGACCAGGCCGCTGCCCAGCTCCTCGGCCGTGCGCACCACCCGGCGCTCGATCTCGTCCTCCTGCATGTGCAGGAGATAGAGGGGGAAGCCGATATTGCCCCGGACGCGCAGGTGGGGGTAGAGGGCATAGGTCTGGAAGACCATCGCCACGTTGCGCTTGTGGGGGGCCAGGGCGGTCACATCCTCGCCGTCGAAGCGGACGGTGCCGCTGTCGGGCCGCTCCAGCCCGGCGATGGTCCGCAGGAGGAAGGTCTTGCCGCAGCCCGAGGGCCCGATGACCGCGAAGAACTCCCGGTCGCGGATCTCCAGACTGATATCGTCGAGGATGATCCGGTCGCCGATGCGCTTGGTGATGCGCTCCAGGGAGATGCTGGCCATCGCCGCCCCCCGACGGCCCGGGCCCTGTCGGCGGCTCCCGGTCCCATGATAGGCGAGCAGCCAGGATCCGTCAAGTCTGGCGGCAGCCCCTCTTGGCGCCTGGCTGGCCTGGTGCTACGATGAGGGCACGGCCGGCCTCCGGCCGGCGGGCGAGGTCAGCGAGGAGGGTGCGATGAAGATCACCGATGTGACGATGGCGATCTACGAGTGGCCACGGCCGCGACCGATCCGCAACGGCCGCTATGTCTACAGCACGGTGACGCTGGGAGTGGTCCGCGTCCACACCGACGCCGGTCTGACCGGCCTGGGACTGGGCGGTGGAGGACGGGTGGGCCAGGCCCTGGTCGAACGGCTGCGGCCGCTGCTCATCGGCGAGGACCCGCTCGACCACGAGCGCCTCTGGCACAAAATGTGGCAGCCCAAACTGGTCGGCCGGCGGGGGCTCTCGACCCGGGCCATCTCGGCCATCGACATCGCCCTCTGGGACCTCAAGGGGAAGGTGACCGGGCTGCCGCTCTACCAACTCCTGGGCGGGTACGCCCGCGAGGTCCCCGCCTACATCGCCGGCGGCTACTATGAAGAGGGCAAGACCCTCGACGACCTGGCCGCCGAGATGGTGACCAATGTCGACATGGGCGCCCGGGCGGTCAAGATGAAGATCGGCGGCGCCCCCATTGCCGAGGACGTCGAGCGCGTCCGGGTCGTCCGCGAGGCCATCGGCCCCCAGGTCAAACTCATGGTCGACGCCAACAACGCCTACCGGGTCTACGAGGCCATTCAGATCGCCCGGCGGATCGAAAAGTATGACATCTTCTGGTTCGAGGAGCCGGTGGCCCCCGACGATTACCACGGCCATCGCAAGGTGGCCGAGAACACCATCATTCCCATCGCCACCGGCGAGAACGAGTACACTCGCTACGGCTTCCGCGACCTCATCGAGCACCAGGCGGCGGCCATCCTCAACGCCGACGCCCAGATCCTGGGCGGCATCACCGAATTTATGAAAGTGGCCGCCCTGGCCCAGTGCTACGACCTGCCGATCGCCCCGCACGGCAGCCAGGAGGTCCACGTCCATCTGGTGGCCGCCATCCAGAACGGCCTCATCGTCGAGTTCTACCGCGACACGGTCGACCCCATGTGGGGCCGGGTCTTCACCGAGACGCTGCGTCTGACCCCACAGGGGACCCTGCGGCCGCCCGATCGGCCGGGCCTGGGCATTGACCTGAACGAGGCGGCCCTGGCCCCCTATCGCGTCGCCTGAGAACACCCCGATTCGCTCCTCGCCGGGCGGGAGGCGATCCGCGCACTCCCGCCCGGTCTTTTATCCGCTGGCCCGAGGCGCTGTCCCCCGAGGCGTCCACCGGCACGCCGGTGGCGGCCGCGCCCGGGTGCTCGCGACCCGCCTTTCTGAAGTCGAAAGACCCCTCGGCGGACGAATCCGGCTGCGACCGCGTTAAACACTGTCCGGGCCTGGAGGACCGCTCGTCCTGTCGCCTCGTCTGAGGGCTCGGGCCGGTCTCCGGAGCGACGCGCCTCACCGGCCCACCCGGTGAACCCGGCCGGATCTGGCAACACCTGTCTGGAGAACGCGGCCGATAGGGCCGACGTGCGTCACCTCCCGAGGAGGTGGCGACAATGCGGTCCGCCCTGAAAAGAGTGATACGCGCCGGTGGCAGCGCTCCACGGTCCGCCGGACCGTGGAGCACGCGGCACGGCGGCCTGGCGGGCGACGACCTGGATGGCGTTGCGCCGTTGGACCATAAGCGTGAGGGGCGGCTCCGGCGTGTCGGCCTTCACGGGTCTCGTGGTCGTCGTCTCAGCCCGGCGACCCCGGGTGTGCTGTGCCGGGCGAGGTGGCGACCGGAGGAGCAGGCCGTGACGGAATACCCTCAGCTGTACCTAGGGTGACCCCGTACAGGCGAGACGGCGAGATTGCGTACTCTCCCCCCTTCGGCGAAGGGAGAACCCCACCTGTCAGGCGTCGCGCCAGGCCGTAGCCTCTGGGTAACGCGACCGCTCAGGTCAGGGCCCGGCGCCACCGCGCCGGCCGGTGGACCGGGCTCGTCGGGCTGGACGGTTGTGGTGAGGCTGGCGGGTGGAGCGCTCCTGGTCGCGACGTTCTCCTCTCCCAGTCGATAACGACGGCAGCTTCATCTGGCGGGTAAGGAGGTCAGAGACCGATGCACCGACGCGATAGTCCCCTTCGTGCTGCTGGCTGGTGGGGTGGGGTGGTGGCCCTGGGGTTGGGGCTGCTGCTGGTGTTCGTCGCCATCCGGCCTGACGGATCCGTCCTGGCCGGCCACGGCAACGGCACGCCCGAGGTCGCCCCGACCGTGGTGCCCAATAATCCGTCCTGTCCACCCGGGACGACCGAGGTCAAGTTCGAGGAGAATGAGGTTAAGGCCGGGGCCAGCACCAGCAAAAATGGGATCACGATCACGGTCAGTAACGATAAAACCACCTTCACGTTCGACACCACCACCTCCGGTCTTGTCGCCCGGCAGGTTATTGTTAAGGGGGGACCCGACGCCAATGTTTACGACTACAGCGGCCTGCCCGGCGGGGGTATCGCCCACGATGATGGTCTGACTCCCCCGATCAATCCCAATAACAACAAACCCTACGGAATAAGCCATATCAGCTTCTGCCTGACCCAGGCGATCCCGACACCCACCCCCACTGTGACGAACACCCCAGCACCCACCCGTACCCCGACACCCACCGCCACCAGCACGCCCACGCCGACCGCCACGGCGACGGCCACGCCCACGGTGACGGCCACGCCGACCGCCACGCCCACCGGGACGCCGCCGGCCACCGCCACGCCGACCCTCACGCCGGGGCCTGGCACGCCGACTGTGACCCCGACGGCCACGCCCACGGTGACGCCGGTGCCGCCGACCCTCACCCCGACGCCGACCGCCACGGCGGTGCCCCCGACCCCGACGCCGACCGCGACCACCGCTCCCGGGCCAGCCGCGCCGACGGCCACGCCCACGCCGACCCCGGTGCCGCCGGCGCCACCACCACCTCCGCCGCCCCCACCACCGGCCGTGGCCCCGGCGGTGGCTACGCCGACGCCGATAGTGGCCGCTGCGGTGGCCACGCCCACACCGACGCCACGGCCAGCGCCCCCCCGCACGCCGACGGCCGTCGCGCCGGCCGTCGCCCTGCCACGGGCCGGTGGCGCCCCGCTTGAGGCCCTGGGCCTGCTCGGTCTGGCGCTCCTGGGTCTGGGGACGCTGGCCCGCACGCTCGGCTCCGCCCGGCGCGATCCCCGGCCGCCCGGTGATGAGTAGGAGAGCCCTTCCGGCCGGGGTGGGATCTGCCCACCCCGGCCTTTTTCAAGGCGCTCATAGTTAGAGCGCGTCTCTTCTAATTCTTGGCGATTCTTGGCGAAGAAAATGTCATGGCGTGACTTTTTGCTCGATTTCCGTTGTATGAAAGAGCTCATTAAACCTAATATAGCGGTTAAAACAGAGGAATTACGCTGATGACACTGGGCACGATAGCCGTCATTGACCATCGGTCTCCCGTCCTCGGGCTCCGCTGGCTCTCATCGGCCCGCCTCCGCGAGGCTCTTCTCCTCGCGCCGCTCCTGCTGTTTATCGCCACCCGCCCGCTCTCGATGCCAACCGATCCCGACTACTGGTGGCACGTGCGCACCGGCCAGCTCATCGTCGAGACCGGCGCCCTACCCCGTGGCGACCCCTTCTCCCACACCGTCACCGGCCAGCCCTGGGTCACCCACGAATGGCTGACCGAGGTGCTGTTCTTCCTGGTCGCCCGCCAGGTCGGCTATGTCGGCCTGGCCGTGCTCTTCGGTCTGCTGGGCGCCCTCACCTGGTTGTTTGTCTACCTGACCTGTCGGCAGTGGGGCGTTGGCGAGGTCGGGGCGCTGCTGCTCGTGCTCTAGGGCTGGGTCATCGCGATTGGAGTGGCCAACGTGCGTCCGCAGGCCCTGACGGCGTGTCTTACGGCGGTCTTCGCCTTCATCCTGACGCGGTACCGGCAGAGGGCATCGTCCACCGGACGATTCTCCGGGCGATCTCTCTGGCTGCTGCCGGGGCTGATGGTGATGGGTCAACCTCCACGGGGGCTACCTCATCGGCCTGGTCCTTCTCGGGTTGACTCTCATCGGTGAGGCCGTTCGGCGCTGGCTCTGCGGGGCGGAGACGCCGCCGCTGCGTCCGCTTCTTCGGGCGACCGTTCTCACGGCTGTGGCCACGCTGCTCAACCCCCATGGTTTCGAGGCGCTGCGCTACCCCTTCACCTACGCCGGCACGGCCAACGCCTCCATGCGCTATGTCGCCGAGTGGCAGTCGCCGAACTTCCACGAGCCGCTCGGCCTCCTCTTCGCCAGCAGTTTCCTCGTGGCCCTGGTCCTCGGCGTCGGCCGACGCCCCCTCGGTCCGACCGAGGTCCTCTGGACCCTCCTCTTCGCGGCCATGGGGCTGCAGGCGGTCCGCCACCTCGCCCTCTACGCGGTCGTGGTCACCCCGCTCCTCGGGGCCCGTCTCCAGGCCGAGATCCCGGCTTTCCGACGGCCGCTCTGCGCCTGGCGCCGACCGGCGCTGCTTTTCGTCACCTGGCTCCTGCCGGTCGCCCTGCTCCTGGGCCTCCTGCTCTCGCCTGAGCGGCGGGCTGACCTCCAGCTGGGCCGCGAGCCCCTCTCGCGAAACTATCCGGCCGGGGCGGTAGCCTATCTGAAAGCCCACGATCTGCCGGGGAACCTTTTCAACGACTACGACTGGGGTGGGTACCTCATCTACCATCTGTTTCCGCGCTGGCCGGTGTTCATTGACGGGCGCATGGATGTCTACGGCGATCATTTCCCCGAACAGGTCTATTTCGAGGTCGTCGGGCTGCAACCCCGCTGGCGGGCGATCCTGGATCAGTACAACATTCGCCTGGTCCTCATTCGCAGGACCAGCGCGCTGGCCACGGTCCTGAGCGCCGACCCGGCCTGGCAGTCGGTCTATACCGGCGAGATCGAGCAACTGTTTGTGCGGAAGGCGGCCGGGCCATAAGGTCGCTCCCGGCTGTCCAGCCGACCCGCCTTCGGCGGCCCCGGCCGCCGAAGGCGTCATGGTGGGCCGTTCCTACGTCACCGGCCGGTACTCAGGTAGAGTGAGTACCGGCCCTACCTCCAGAACCCGCGAAAACCCCTCGGCCGCTTAGGGCATGCACCACCTGTCAGGGCCTCCGGCCGACGGTATCCTCTCCGGTGACAACAGCGATGGGTCAGGAGATGTTCGGAAGCGCAACGCCGGCCAGCCTGCTGATCACCGCCCGGAACCATGCTCTGCGGGCAGCCCTCAGCCGTTACCTGGCCGGGCGCCTGGCGGGACCGGTGCTGACGGCCGAGACCACCACCGAGGCCCTGCGCCTGGCGGCTGAATACCGGCCCCGCCTGGTGGTCTTCGACCCGGCCCTGCCCGGCGCCACGACCGATTTTGTTCAGGCCCTGCGTCAGCGGGCGCCGGGGACGCGGGTGTTCGCCCTGGTCGGCGAGGGCGACCTGGTCTATCTGCCGGCCCTCCGGCGGTCAGGGGTGGCTGGCTGCCTGCCCCGCGAGGACCTGGCCCGCCATCTCCGGGCGGCGACCGGCGTCCAGACGCCGCCCTGGCGGCACTGGCTGGCCAGAGCCCGTCAGGGCGAACGGCGGCTGCCGTTCGCCCGCAAGCCGCGCCTGCGCCTGCTCTACCTGGCCAACGTCGCCGGCTGGCTCTGGCTGATCCTGACCATCCATCACCTGCCGGTGACCTGAGAGGGAGCGACGAGAATGGCCCGTGCGACGAAGCGGCCCCCGGTGACGGTCCTGCCGACGCCGGCCCCGACCGGGACTGACGGCCCGGCCAGCCTGGCCGCGCTCCTGGCCCGGCTCGACCAGCGTCTGCAGACCACGCCCACCGCCTTCCAGTCCCTGCCGACCGGCTTCGAGCCGCTCGATGAGACGCTGGGAGGCGGGCTGCGGCCCGGCGACCTGGTGCTCATCGCCGGCGGTCAGGGCACCGGCAAGACCACCCTGGCCCTGCAGATCGCCCGCAATCTGGCCAGCACCAATACCGCCCGGGGCCTCTTTGTCTCGTTCGAGCACGACGAAAACGAACTGATCCTGCGGCTGCTGGCCATGGAGGGCTGGCTGGCCGACCAGGAGGCAGCCCTCAGCCTGCGCGATCTGCAGCAGCTGCTGGCGGTCGCCGGCCGGCGCGGTCAGCCGCTGCCAACCCTGGCCAAGGACCGGCCGGCTCTGGCGGTGGCTCTGGAGCGTCTGGCGGCCTGCCACGAGCGTCTGTTCCTGACCAAAGGCGGCAGCCAGACAACCACAGTCGCGGTCATCGCCGACCTCCTGGAGCGGGTGCTGGCGGCCATCGCCGGACCGGTGGTGCTCTTCATTGATTATCTCCAGAAGATACCGGCCGAAGGTGCTTTCGCCAGCGAGGCCGAGCGTATCGGACGGGTGGCCGAGGCGCTGAAGGACCTGGCTCTGAGCCGGGCGGTGCCGGTGGTGGCGGTGGCCGCCCTGGACAGCGAGGGGCTGCGGGCGCCGCGCGGGGCGGTCTACCACCTGCGCGGCAGCGCCACCCTGGCCTACGAGGCCGACACCGTCCTGATGCTGGCCGAGAAGGCCGACTGCGTGGCCCGGATGGTCCTGGAGTTCCAGCCCCAGAAGCGGCTGGTCTTCCGCGACTGGACGGTGGTCTCGCTGGTCAAGCACCGGGCCGGCCGGGCCGGCGTGGATCTGGAGTTTCGCAAGCGCTTCGCCTGGAGCTGCTTCGACCCCAGCGGGCGCTTCGTCAGCGAGCCGCTCGTGGACGGGCGCCTCTATCGGGAGTAGCCGGAGGGGAGGTGAGAGGGCGTGTGGATCGTCGCCGGGTGGCACAAAGAGAGCGCTCACGGGCCTCCGGGGCCGCCCGCGAGCGCTGGAGGGAGGTGAGACCCACTGAGGACCAGTGAGTCGCAAGCCCTGTTGGTTCCAGTATACCACGGTGACTCGGAGAACACAAGTCTTTTGCGGAGGGAGATTTCCATGGAACTGCTCTGGCGTCTTCTGCGTGACGAGTCCGGCCAGGACGTGGTCGAGTACGCCCTGGTCCTGGCCCTCATCGCCCTGGCGGCATTCGGGCTGATCATGGCCGTCGGCGGCGGGGTGAACACGATCTGGGAAAGGGCCAATGATGCGGTCAGTACGGCTGCTGGGCAAATCAGCGTCGGTCGATAAGGCTGCCGGTGCAATGAACGTCCCGTAACTGCGTCGACCGTGGGTGCGGTCTTCGGCGACAGTCAGGGGGTGCTCTCCAGATCTCCTGGCGAGGAGGTAGGCCAATGGGATGGCTCCGATGTCCGGTCGGTGACGAGGGTGGGGAGGATGTGGTGGAGTATGCCCTGGTTCTCGGGTTCATCTCGCTGATCGCCCTCTCGGTCATCATCGCCACCGGCCAGGGCGTCGGAGCCCTCTGGGTCGGCATCTGCCAGCCGATCAGTCAGGTCGCCGGGGGAGCCGTCCCCTGCAGTTAGTCCGAGCGCCGGTCGGTGATGGACCGGAGAGGAGGGAGACAGTGGTCGAGAGGCTGGTGATTCTGCACGGTGGGGCGCTGGTCCTGCTGCTGGTCGGGGCGCTCTGCGACCTGCGGACCCGGCGGGTGCCCAACGCCCTGACGCTGGGCGGGGCGGCCCTCGGGCTGCTGGCCAACCTCCTCCTGGCCCCGCCGACCGGTCTGACCTGGGCCCTGAGCGGCTGGCTGCTGGGGCTGCTCCTCCTGATCGTTCCCTTCGCCCTGCGCGGGATCGGCGGCGGCGACGTGAAGCTGCTGGCCGCCGTCGGGGCCTGGGGCGGTCCCCCGCTGGTCCTGGCCACCCTCATCGCCGGCGGCCTCATCGGTGGGGTGGTGGCCCTGGGGATCATCCTCGCCCGCTCGGCGCCGGGACGGCTGCGCTGGCGGAGCGCCCCGCGCACGCTCCCCTACGCGCCGGTCCTGGCGCTGGGCGGGCTGGTCGCCGCTTTAGGGAGGTGGCCGCTATGAGCCGCGCACTCCGACCGCTGAGAGCCAGCCCCTGGCTGACCACCCGGCGCGGCAGCATCCTGGTCGAATTCACCCTCATCTTCCCCTTCCTGCTCAGTCTGGCGGTGGCCGTCTGGGAGTTCGGCCACATTCTGGATGCGCTCCTGGTCGTCACCAACGCCGCCCGCGAGGGCGCCCGCTACGCCGTCGCCACCACGCCCCGCGACCCGGCCACCTTCCCGAACCAGGTCCGCGACCGGGTGATGGCCTATCTGGCCGACGGCTACGGCGCCCGGATCGGCCCCGGCGGCGACATCATCGTCGACCGGAATCAGATCCGGGTCGAGTTCTTCGACGACAACGGCAACCCGGGGCCGCCGCTGCCGGGCTACCGGGTGGTCGTCACCGTGCCGGTCCAGGTCCGGGTCATCATCCAGGGGCTGGCGCCGGGGCTGGACGCGCCAACGGTCAGCCTGGCCGGTCAGGCCACGATGCGGCTGGAGTGAGGAGGGGACGATGCGGAACGCTCGTGGTCTGGTGGCCCGGCTGGCCGGCCGGCGCGGGAACGCGGTCGTCGAACTCTCGCTGGTCTTCATTCTCTTCTTCCTGACCATCGGCATGCTCATTCAGGGCGCCTGGCTCTTCCACGTCTGGATCACGTTGACCAATGCCACGCGCGAGGGCGCCCGCTACGGCGCGGTGTGCTGGGGGCGATATCTGCAGGCGTGTGATCAGAATGCCATCGTCGACTTCGTCAGAAGGACCAACCCCTGGAACCTCTGGCTGATCGATCCGAATCAGGTCCAGGTCGCGGTCAGCCAGCAGGGGGATCTCCTGGTGGTCCGGGCCACCTACGAGGTGCCGCTCATTATGGGCTTCGCCGGCTGGATCCTGCCGGAGCGGATGCCCATCTGGGCCGAGTCGGCCATGCGGCTGGAGAACCAGCCGGTCGCGGTGTCGCCAACGCCGACCCCGACGCCCACCGCCACGCCGACCCCGACGCCGACTCGCTGTCCACCACCACGGAAGGGATGCTAGGCGATGGCGCGGCCGGCGTGGGCCGGGGTGGGGCGGAGCCCCACCCCACCCCGGGGGAATCCGCGGTCGGTTCGGCCAGCGACGCTGTGGAGGGCGCCGGTCCGGTCGCGAAAGGAGGCAGTCTGATGCGTCAACAGATGTTCCGGCGGCTGCGCGATGAGCGCGGGGTCGTCCTCATCCTGTTCACGGTGATGTTTCTGGTGCTGATCGGCTTCGCCGCGCTGGTGGCCGACATCGGGCTCCTCTGGTGGTACCGGCGGGAACTCCAGAACGCCGCCGACAGCGCCGCCCTGGCCGGGGCGGTCTACCTGCCCGGCGACCCCAACCAGGCCCAGGCGGTGGCCGTCGCCTACGCCCAGCGCCACCTGGTCGGGACCAGTTTGCTCACCCCGCCCGAGATCACGGCCACGGTCGGGACGCTCTTCAACACCAACGACGCCCTGACCGTCACCGTCCGGCGGCCGCTGACCTTCGGTCTGCGCTACATCCTCGGCGCCGGCGACCTGCCGGTGGCCGCCAGCGCGACCGCCGTCGTCGCCGCCATGAACCCCAGCGACCTCTGGCCCTGGGGCGTGACCAGGGACACCGCCTGCCCCAAGAATGAGGAGTGCCAGCTGAAACTGGGGGCGCCGAGCGATCAGAACGGCAACTTCCGGGCGATGGACTTCGACGGCAGCGGCGCCCGCGATTACAAGTCCTATATCCTCAACGGCTACAGCGGCCCGGTTCCGCCGCCGGCCTGCCAACCCGGGACCGCTGGCTGCACCGAGCCCTACTGGCAGTGGGGGGTGCCCGGCGAGACCGGGAACATGGCTGGCCCGACCAAGGACGCGCTGGACACGCTCTTCGCCTGGGACCGGAATAAGCTCTGCGACGGGGGCCTGTCGGACTGCTCAACGTTCTATCAGCTCGACCCTGGTGGCTACTACAACCCCGTGACCCTCGATAGAACGGTTTGCGTCGAGACGACCCCGGATGGCAAGACCGTGGCCAACACCCGCTGTCCGCGCGTCGGCATTGTGCCATTCATCAGCGAGACCTGGGACGAGGTCAAAGGCAAATCGACGATGACCGTCGTCGACTTCGGCTGCTTCTACCTCACCCGTTACGAGTACGACCAACCGACCGGTCGGATGATCGTCTATGGGTACTTCCTGGACTACTGTCGGAGCATCGGCGGCGGAAACGGCACCGGTCTCTACGGGGTGCCGCTGGACGCGTCAGGGATGGTCGGCGTCTTCCTCTGGCGCTGAGAAAGGAGACTGTATGAACCGCCGTGATCGTCACGTTGGGAGGATGGAGGGGTATCGGCGATGATCCGACGCAGTAAACTGGGCATCGTCTTCGCGCTCATCCTGGCCGGGATCGCGGCTCTGCTGGTCTGGAACTACACCCAGCGCCTGCAGACCCAGCTGCGCGCGGCCGAGGAGCGGGCCCGCCGGGAGGAGGTGCCGGTGGTGGTGGCGGCCCGCGACATCCCGGCCCGCACCCGCCTGACCACCGAGGACGTCACCGTCATCAAGGTCCCGCGGGAGGCCCGCCACCCGCAGGCCCTGACCCGGGTCGAGGAGGCGCTGGATAAGACCGTCCAGGTGCCCATCGCCTCGGGCGAGCAGATCCTGGCCAGCAAGTTCATGGCCGCCCCGGCGCCCACGGGGCTCGCGGCGGTGATTCCCCCGGGGAAGCGGGCGGTGGCCATCCAGGTGAGCGAGGTCATCGGGGTGGGGGGGCTGCTCCAGCCCGGCGATAAGGTCGACATCCTCGCCCTC
>CACRXC010000174.1_pt1 | contig 15828 bp, 11 predicted proteins | sample 5377091 | NCBI WGS metagenome assembly CACRXC01 (sample SAMEA6061845, study PRJEB28556) | metagenome | reverse complement strand
GATGGAGGGGCCCACCCGCGGGATCTCGTCCAGGCGACCGGCCCGCCAGACCTCGACGATGTCCTCGGTCAGATTTTCGATCTGCCGGGCGGCCTCGCGGTAGGCGGCGATCCGGTAGGGGTCGTCGCCTTTCAGCTCCAGGAGATCGGCGATCTCGTTGAGTAGTTGCGCGACCTCGGCGTTGCGCATGCGGCCTCCCTTCCCGGCGGACCCGCCGGCACCTCTCACGCGAATTATACCCCCACCAGAGGCTCTCCGCCTGCCCCAACCTGACGGGCACGCCGCCCGCCTCCCGACCGACCGGCGGCGGTTTCCCCGGCCGCACCGCAGCGGTCCCGGGCCTCGAGCCGCGACCGGCCCCGCTCCTGCCCCCTTGGCAGCCTGGACGGCGGCAGTCCGCACGGCCGGCTGCAAGGTACACGGTCGCCGGAGGCGCACGGGCGACCCCCCCGCCAGCGGACCACGGAGTTCCGGCCCGCGGAGAGACCTGCCATCGATGCTTCCGCCCGCGGGCAGGTCGGGGAAGCACGGATCGGGCGAGGCCGATAGCGCCTCTACCAGAGGCGGGCGTTCCACACCCGCCTGTTGAGGTCAGGCCCCTGGACAGGCACGTCGAAGGACAGCATTCCGTCAGGGCGACAGAGAGCGGTGCTGGACCGATTGTCCATAGCCGCACTGATAGACCACCAAGCGCCCACGGTACTGAGATTCGGCGAATTCCTGTAACGAAATACAACCGAAACGAACCAGGGCCTCAGCGACCGCGGGGAGCAACTCAGGATTAATAACAACATACTCTGGTTGGTAACGATCAATGGCCAAGAGAGCCAGATCCTGATAAGAGGTCTCCCGACGCATCTGTCGGGCGATCTCTGGTTGAATTAACCCGGCGAAATCGATCACCGAACGACGCGCGTAATAGCCGATAATGCCGACTTCCAGAGCACCTACCAAACTGGATTCTGGCGTCCAGCGATTCAACCAGAGACCCACACGACGGTAAACATGTATTCGTGGATCGGGATTGTTATAGAGGGAGATTAAACCGGCGATCTGAGGCCAGAGAGTGAGCGCCAGGATTATCAAACCCGTCACAACTCTCCGCGCCACAAATTTATCTGACCACAAATTCGTCACCCCGACAATTCCGAGACCGACAAGAACCGAAAGCGCCGGCACAAGGGGAGCGTAGTACCAGAAATACCGGGGCACTCCCAGAAGCGCGTAACTGGCGAAGTAAAGACAGGTCCACACGATAAGGGGCAACCACGTCATACCGGTGGTAAACATCCTGAAGGCGCCGAATACCGCCAACCCGCCATACAGCAGAAAAAGCGGGTGCTGCTGACCATATGCCCGCAGTAGCCCGACAAATCCCTGCGTGAAACTCTCGCTCACGGCCATCTGGGCCTGATGCTGCTTCACCATGAGCGTCACCGGGAGCGGACTGCCAAAATACAGCCAGGCGTCCAGATAAAAGGGGACAGTGACCAGTCCAAAGCCCAGCAGCGGGAACCAGCGGATGCGCCGCTGTCCGGCCACAGTCCACCCAGCCAGCACGAGCGCCGCCAGCAGTCCATCTGGACGGGTCAGCGTCGCCAGCCCAGCGAGAACCATCGCCGGCACATACCGCCCTGCCGCCTGAAAGACAAACGCCCACAAAACCAGCATGATGTAAACGGGCATTTCCGAGCCCAGCGTGTGGACCACAAGCGGAAATGTGGAAAACACCACCATGGCCATAACCCCGTCCAGGCGGTCTCCCCACCTGCGGCCCAGGAGAGAGAGGGCAACGCCACCCAGAGCCAGGCTTATGGCCCCGATGAGATTGCTCAGGCGCGGCAGGTCAGCCCAGAGGAAACCCAGGCCGGCCAGGACGATGGCATAAAACGGCGCCGTCGTGCTCAGAACTTTCTGGCCCGGGTTGTAGACGAACCCGAGCCCCGAGCGCAGATTATCCGCATAGCGAAAAGTTATGAAGGGATCATCATAAGCCCACCACGAGAAAGCTGCAAAGATCCCGGCGGCGATACCAGCAGGATAAAGAATCAGGGCCAGCTTCCAACAGGAAATGGCGAATCTGTACAGGAGAACGCGAGACATGCACTGCACCGGGAAAGAAGATCGATGATTAGACTGATACCCACCGGATTCTGCCAAAGACAAGACCCAATGGTGCCGCCAGATTGCCGAAAATCGCCGGTTATGGTCTCGAGTTCGCTCCACGCTGCAGAGGCTCAACCTGGAAGAGTCGTTTCGTCAGTCAACAGGGCGGGACAGAGTCCTGTTTCCGCATGACCACACGCTCGCCGCCGCGGCTGACAAGCGGTCTCCACCACTCTGCCCGGCCCATTGTAACAGGCCGATCCCGATGGGTCCAGCGCCCTCACGTTCTTTCGCCCGGCCAGCACCGTCGACTGGTGGCGCCACTCTCTCCCCCGGCGGATCAAGAGAAGCGCAGACCAGTCCAGCGGCGGAGACCCGCGACCAGACGGCCGCCACTGGCGGAGAAGCCTCCCCGGTCGGTCCATCACCGCACACCGGAGGGGAACGATATTCCCAAGGAGCAGACGCGCGGACCGTTGCCCAGAATGCCCGTTCCCGGTATAATCGGGCGCGATGACAACAGGCAGCCTGCGGCCGGCCACGAGGGCCCAGCCAGCCCCGACCATTGCCGCGCCTGCCCGCGACGGACGGGCGGGCGGACAGAGCGACCCCGCCCCTGGTGAGCACTCTATGGCTCCCATGAACTTCGCGTTCGTCACTGTGCGCGGGCACCCACTCGCCGGTCTCCCGTGGCTGGCCCCCGTGACCACCGCCGCCCGGCCAACGGCCCCGGCCCTCCGGGGCGTCGGTGAACGATTCAAGCCGACAAAGCGACCGAACGCTCAGGACCGCTGGCCGCTCCGATGGTAGCCGCTCCCATCCCTTTCAGAGTCACCTTCTCCCATCCCCCGGCAGGGGCTCGGGCCCCCGGCCGCATTGCTCACCGGGTCTGTCGTCCGCCTCGGCAGCCGATCGGCCAGCGTTCCCAGCCCGCCCGGCCACCGTCCGAGGCGCCCGGAGTCCAGGGGAGCGGCACGGGCACCGACAGCGGCGCTGTCAGTGCCCGTCCGGCGAACCGGGGTGGACAGTATCGGTTTCGTCAACGACCGCCTAGTCAGTGCGCCCCGCGTCGTCCTCAGGGCTCGTCCTGGAACGCTTCTCCACGCTGGAGGCCTGGGTGAACGGCTCGAAGCCCTCCCACCCGCCGAGAGTGGACCAGAGGCCAGAACCATCGGCTGTGGCAGAGCGTCGCCGGGTCCGGCGGTGGCTGACCAGCCGGTGGCCGGGTAACGCTTCTTCGGTCAGACTCTCGCATCTCGTCTCCTGGCTGACCCTGGCCATCGCCGCCGGCCACGCCGCCGCCCAGATTGTGCTCACCCCGCTCTGGGAACACTACGACGAGCCGCGGCATATGGCCTACGTGGTCGACCCCGACTGGGACGGACAATCGGCCGAGTCCAGCGCGCGGATCCTGGCCATTGCCCACTCGCTGGAGGAGACCGGCTTTTACCGCCGCAGCGGCCTGGGATTTCCCTCGCTGGGCCCGGGTCCGGGCGCGGCCACCCTTTACCACGAGCTCGCCGCTCGCTTCATCGCGCTCTGGCCGGTGGAGTCCGTGGAATCCCAGCTGCTTATGGCGAGGGCCTTCTCCGGCCTGCTGTACCTGCTGACCGTTCTCCTGGCGCTGGACATCGGCCGCTGCCTCACGACCGGGGTGGAGAGGTTTGTGCCCGCCCTGGCCCTCGCCCTCTGGCCAACGTACGCGCATCATATGACCGCCGTGAACAACGATGCCGGCCTCACCGCCGCGTTTTCCCTGTGCCTCTGGGCCTCGGTCAGGATCCTGAGCGGCGGTCCTGCGCTGCTCCCTTTGCTCGCCCTTATCGGCGGAACCATCGCCGCCGTCTCCATGAAGGATCTCGGCATCGTGACCCCGGGCCTCGCCGGCCTCACCCTCCTGCTGGCCATACGGCGGCATCCGGTGGGCCGTCTGGTTGCCCTGGCGAGCGTCGCCGCTGTCTACGGCCTCCTTCTCCGTCTTCTCCCTCTCGACTGGCCCGCCTACTGGCCGCCCCCTCCGAACGCCTGGCGGAGCACCGAGGAGGCCCGCCACGGGCGGGCGGCGCTGGCGATCCGGAGCGCCCGCCGGGACCAGTGGGTTGATGTGGGCCAGCTCCTGCCCCCCAGACTCACCCCCGCACCGGGGAGCCTGGTGAGCCTGGGAGGATGGGTCTGGTCGGACCGGCCCGCCGTCGCCCGGATCGTCCTGTTCACCGACGCGGGAAGCGCCGGCGTAGAAAAGCCCACGCAACCGGGTCCCACGTTCATCGCCGCCACGGTCACCGTTCCCCCGGCGGCAACTCAGGCCGTCTTCGGCGTGGGAGCACGACTGGCCCAGGACGGCCAGCCAGCCACGGTGTTTTTTGACGGCGTCGTTCTGGCCGAGGGCCGCTACGACCCAGGCCAGCCCGCCTTTTTCGACGACGAGCACGGCGAGAGGGGCCACTGGGGGGGCGCGCCTTTCCGGAATCTACTACGAAACGGCTCTTTCGAGGACGCATGGCCGAATCTGCTTAAGATACCAGTGAAATTTTCGGACAAACTGGTGCTTTTCCTCGATCCCGAAGTCTATTCCTGGGCGTACATGCCAACATTACAGATTCTGATTCGCAGCCTCTGGGCAGATCTGCGGTGGAGCAGCCTCTTCATCCTTGACAGCCACGGACAAACCTGGCTGTGGCTCACAGGCCTCAGCCTCGTTGGGAATCTGCTGGACGTCGGTCTCCGGCTTCTTCGAAAGGAGCGTCGGCCTGTTCCTGTTGCCGTGGTGGTCCTGACGGTAGTCAGTATTACGGTCTGGAGTTTGACGTTCCTGAGGACGGATTTTACCTTCTGGGGCCAGAAGCTGCCTTACGTCTCGCGCGCCCGCTACGCCTTCCCGGTTATTATCCCAACACTCTGGTTCCTGGTCCGCGGGCTGGCCTTCTGGCTTCCGGGTCCGCTTCACCGCTTCAGAGTCCTGATCCTGGCGATCGCCCTCGGCATCTTCAGCCTGGTCGGGCTCTGGACATCTTCTATAGCATTACTCACAACAGCGGAGTAGACCTATGCGGTGGATTATACGGACTGCGCTCCTCACCATGCTGGCCCTGCTGGCGACCGCATTGATGCGCACGGTGCCGCTCGCGGCGTGGTCTCGCTCCGGCTGGGGACCGGGGCCTGACGCCGCCGCCGCAGCGCCGCCCCAGGCCTTCTGGCCAACGGTCCTGAGCCTGGGTACGTCCAGATCTGGCCTCCTCGGCATCCACGGCGGCCCGCAGGCGACGCCAGAGGAACTTGGGACCATCGCGGCGGCCGGAGCGGTCTGGATCCGGGATTTCGGGATATCCTGGCGGTCGGTGCAGCCCGAACGGACGGTGCTGAACTGGGAGGCCCTCGCCCCCACCTGGGATCGCTTGCGGGCGGCGCAGGAGAAAGGCCTCCGGGTCATCGAGGTCATTTATGACACCCCTATCTGGGCCCGGGAGATCGCCAGCAACGGCTGCGGTCCCATCAAGCCCGAATTCCTCGCCGACTTCGTCGCCTTCGCCCGGGAGGTGGCCCGCCGGGCTCGCTTGGCCGGGGTGCGGGTCGACGCCTGGGAGCTCTTCAACGAGCCCGATGTCGACCGGCTGTCGCCGCTGGCGTGCTACGGGGATAAGGGCGACGCCTACTATGGTGGAGGCGATTACGCCCAGATGCTCATGGCTGTTTACCCGGCTCTTAAAACCGAAGACCCCGCCACAAAAGTGCTGATCGGCGGGCTTCTTCTCGACTGTGACCCTTCCAATCCCCCCACCGGTAAGGATTGCACCCCTTCGCGATTCCTGGAGGGCATCCTCCGAGCAGGTGCTGCCGAATTCTTTGACGGCGTGAGTTTCCACGCGTACGATTACTATGTCTCCGAGGGCAAGTATGTTAACAACAACTGGTGGAGCGGCTCGACGACAACTGGGCCAGTGGTGATCGCAAAAGCCCGGTTTCTCACCGACGTTCTCGCGCGCTACGGTGTGACCGGGAAAATCTTCATGAACACCGAATCCGCCCTGATCTGCGGCGCCTCGGGCACCGAGCCCCCCTGCCTGACCGACCAGTTCGAGCAGACCAAGGCCGCCTACGTTACGCAGGCCATCGTCTCCGCCGCCAGTCAAGGGCTCAGCGCGAACGTGTGGTACTCTCTCGCCGGCTGGCGCGCCTCAGGCCTCGTCGACGCGGGAGGGAGTCCACGCCCCGCCTACCGCGCTTTCCAGGCAGCGGCCAGTTTTCTCGGGGGAGCTGCCTTCAGCGGCCAGGTGCCCTCCTCCCAGGCGTTCATCTATGAGTTCACACGCTCCAATGGGATCCGGGTTTGGGTTCTCTGGTCCCGGTCCGGCAACGGGGTCGAGATCACCCTCCCAGCGTCTCCTATCCGGATAGCCGACTACCTCGGGCAGGCTCTGCCCCCTACCACGGTCTTAACCGTGACCTGGAAGCCTGTCTACACCGAATTCGGACCAGAGAGAACGTATCAGTACCGAACGTATCTGCCGTACACCGCACGGGGGGCTGTTGGAGCGGGGCTCAGACCATAGGTCTGTGGCACCGGCCTCCACGCCTGCTCGGCGTTGCCACGTGACCTCCGTCCGCCTGTCCAGTCTCCAGCGACTGGCGCGGACGAGAGGATCCTCGCCTGCTGCCCAGCCTCTCGTCCGAAAAGAGGCAGAGAGCATAAATGCTCTCTGCCACCAGGGCCTGCCCCCAACGCCGCCATCGGCCGACCTGTCTGTCCACCCTCCCCGGTCGGCGCCGTCCTGGCCCGCGAGGCCGTGCCCATACCCCCGTCCCGGTCCCCACGGGCCGGCGGCGACGCCGGTGCTCACCGCCTGCCCCGTTGAGGGCGGCCGGGATGGTTCGCGACGCGGACGGGGGCTTTTTTAAAGATTCATCATGAGTTCAGGGGCAACCTGGCGAGGAGCTCGTCGTCCTCAACGCTGGCCTGATGCTCCATCCTCTACACCGTCTCTTAATTGCAGGATGAGTCTGACCATCTCCTCGGCCAGCAGACCCTGTTCGGCCACGAGCACCGCCTGCTGCTGGGCCAGACGCTGAGCGATCTGCTCCTGCTGTCGGGCCAGAGACCGATTGATCTGATCCTGCTGCTGCGCCAGATACCGGATCGCCCAGCGGGCGGCGACGTTGAACCAGAGCGACCGGAAGCGGCCGATAAGGGGGCCAATAACGGGCACCGTGGAGCGGAATTCAAATTCCTCCAGGGGAGGGATCGCGGACACAAGATCCCCACCGGGAGGGGTGGCGCTCGCCTCCAGCCATTTTCTCGTCTCCTCCCAGGCCAGCTGGTGCAGCTGGCGCAGGGCCGCGACCACAGCGAGGATCACCGCTCTCTCCTCGCCCCGGCGGGCAAGAAGGGCCGCGGCCACCGGGATCGCCTCCAGGTAGGCCAGCCGCAGGGCCACGCTTTCGCCGCCGCGTATGGCTGCCGGCTGCCAGGCAGCCTCGGCGCCGACAAACTCCGCCAGGAGACGCTGAGGAGGGAGGTGTTTCAACACCAGCCGCAGTCGTCCGCGCTGGTAGGCAAGCCGAAGACTTTCTCTGTCCACAATAGAGGTGGTCTCGGCATGCAGCACCACGGCGTCCGGAACATACCATATCTCGTATCCGGCCTGGCGCACGCGGAGGCAGAAGTCCGTGTCTTCAAAATAGCCGGGCCAGAACCCCTCATCCAGCGGACCAACCCGCTCCAGGACATCCCGCCGGAAGGCCAGAGCGGCTCCCGTGACGTAGTCCACCGGCCGGGGCGTATTCCACTGCCCGGTGTCCTCTTCGCCTCTTCCATAGTGGTGGGTCAATCCCAGCGGCCACTCGATCCAGCCGCCGGCGTGCTGAATGGTCCTGCCGTCCGCGTAGAGGATCTTGCACCCCACCACCCCGACGTCTGGCCTCCGCAGGGCTTCGGCCAGCGCCCGGAGCCAGCCAGACTGCACAACGGTATCCTGGTTCAACAGCACCAGCATGTCGCCCCGGGCCGCCTGTAACCCCACGTTGCAGCCTCCCGCAAAGCCCCTATTCTGCTTATTGCGGATCAGGCGCACCTGGGGATAGCGCTCAGCCACCCGGTCCGCTGAACCGTCTGTCGAGGCGTTGTCCACCGCGATAATCTCGACGTCTGGATAGTCCTGCGCCAGCAGAGCCTCCAGACAGCTCGGAAGGTATTTCCACCCGTTCCAGACGGGGATGATGACGGAGGCGCGCATGTGGCACAACTCCCGCGTGGAGATGCACAGCATCTATAAGCGCGAGATGGCGGGACGACACCCCGGTCCGGCAGTTCGTTTCGGGCCGCAGACCCGAAAGCGACCACCGGTCGGCCGGTCGGGAGAGCGTGGACGGTCGGTTACCATAAGCGCTCCTTTAAGCGGTGGAGTCGGCGCATCAGGCGGATAAACCGCCCCCGCTCGTAGCGCTCCACCAGCGAGCGCAGGCGCGCGACCTCGCTCAGGTAGTACGGATTCCCCAGACGATCGCCTAAGGCCACCTTGTCGGGCGCCCGGCGGGGGGTGCGACAGAACTCCACCAGCGGTCGGGCCGCCCGCTCCCAGGTCAGGTCCCGGCGTGCCGCCTGACACCGCTCCCGCCACACCTCCCGGGGGGTCTCCAGGAGCGTTCTGATGGCCTCCGCCACCTCCGCCTCGTCCTCGTACCCCACGATCACCCCCAACCGATACTTCTCCACGAGTTCGCTTGTAGCGTCACCGCGCGTCGCGACGATAGGCAACCCGGCCCAGATGTAATCCAGCACCCGACTCCGAAAAGCCAGGCGGGTCTCCAGCGTATCCATGTGCAGCGACAGGGCCAGATCGCTCTCCAGCAGTACGCCCGGCCAGTCGGCGTACGGGACCCACTCCCCAAAAAAGACCGCTTTTCCGAGCAATCCCAATCCGTCAGCCAGCCTCCGGGCTTCTTCGTACCGGGTCGCGATGTGCGCCATCCCGGGGTTGGGATGACGGGTCCCCGGGAAGACCAGCCGCACATCCTGACGCTGCCGCCAGACCCGGGCGACGGCCCGGATCGCCGTCAGCGGATCCAGCCAGGGCCATAACCCCCCTCCCCACAGGAGGACTTTGCTGGTCCGTTCAACACCGGGCCAGACACCCTTTATCACCGGCCGGGCCGCCCGCGGAGGCTCCCCCGGCAGGCCAAAGGGGACGACCGCCACCAGGCGACGCAGCGACGGGTCCTCCCCAAAGGTGTAGGCGTTGATCCGACCGGTCGCCTCGAGCAGCCCCAGCCACCAGTCCCGCTGCCGTTCGCTGGCGCAGAGAAAGAAATCGCCCAGCAGGTACGCCTGCGTCAGCGCGGTCTGGACGGCGGCGATCGACCCCTGCGAAGACAACGTCTCCGCCACGTAGGGATCATAGCCGTCGACAACAATCGCCGCCCCGGTCCGGCGGAGCGCCGGAATAGAGGCCACGTGGATCGCCGGAGCCACGACAACCGAGGCCTGCGCGATGCGCTCCTCCAGCCGCTCATCCGTCCCGGTTGTATAGCTCTCCACCGAGAATCCGTCCGCGCAGTTAGCATCAGGGTGATTGGGGACCATTAACGTCACGGCAAACTCACGGCTCAGAACCTGCGCCAGGTGGAAGTAGCGGATCCCCGGACCGGCCATCCGTTCGCCGACCACATCGTGGCTGATGATCAAAACCTGCCCACCGGACACGGCCACGCCTCTTTGGATGTCCCGGAGCGACGATCGCTCACGCTCCCGGCGCAGGCGGCGGAAAGGGCCCGCCCCTCCGCCAGGCGTATTATACAGTGTGGACCGCCCGCCCGAAGAGCAGCGGCCTCGCCCGCTCCCTCAGCCGACAGCCCATCGGTCGTCAACAGGGCACTTATCGCCCACACGACCGACCGCGGTCCAGGACCGCGGGGCGAAGTCGCGCCCAGCCCCGGTCGCGGCGACCGGCCGGCCGTTGTTGGAGCGCACCCGTAGACAATTGCGCGCGACTGGGGCATAACATGCGCTCCGGAGGAGAGGGCCGGCGGAGCGGCCGGAGGGACGGCGTGCAACGTCAGGGTCGCGCCGCCGCTCAACACGACCGCCCAGCGCCGGTGGACCGGGGGCGATCAGAGGACCGATACCGCCCCTGGAGAGAGGCTCGTCCTCGCTGGGCCAGAAGGCCGCCCGCACGAACGGGAGGGGGCTGGCGCGCGACGGCCCTCTGGAGCCCTGTCTCGTTCGGCGATACCATGATACGGCCGGCCCAGCGACCGGAGGGCCTTACTCGCCGGGCATGCACGCCTCCGCAGCCGGTGGCCTTCCGTGGGTCCCGGCGGGCATACCCTGCCTTAGCGAGTGAGGAGATTCGCGATGAGCGATGAGAGGGAGCCGTTCGTCGAGATCCACGACCCGGAGATCAGCGTCGACCAGATCATGGCGGAGATCCGGGAGCGCATCAGACAGCGCCGCCAGGCCCTCGGCCCGGCGCGCCAGGACTTCCCCACCTTCGGCGCGGCCGCCTATCCTGGCGAGCCCGAAGGCGAGGACTACGACGCCGATCTCTACCACCACCTGAAGCGGGCCAATCGCCTCTACGCCGATCTGGGAGTCGAGCCGGTGCTGGCCCCCTCGCCCATGACCCGGCTGCCGGTCCTGGGCCCCCTGTGGGCGAAGGTGCGCCGGGAGGCCCACGCCCTCGTCCTTTTCTACCTGAGCCGGCTGGCCCAGAAACAGCTGGCGATCAACCGGCATCTGGTGAGCACGTTGAACCGCATGGCCGTCCAGCTCCAGGAGCAACAGCGCCAGATCCGCGCCCTGCAGGCCGAGATCGAGGCGCTGCGACGCCGCCATGAGCCTTAGAATGAGGTTTATCCTGATGCGCCTGGCGATTGTCGTCCCGCGTTATGGCTCCCAGGTTGTGGGGGGCGCCGAGACCCTGGCCCGTAGCTTCGCCGAGGCGGCGGTCCGACGGGGCTGGGTGGTGGAGGTCTGGACCACCTGCGCCCACTCCCACTACACCTGGGAGAACGTCTATCCCGCCGGCCCCGCGACCGGCCACGGGGTCGTGATTCGCCGGTTCCCCATCACCATATGGGACCCCGCGCGTCGGGGTGACCTGGAGGTGCGCCTCGCGACCCGCGGGAGGCTGAGTTCGGCGGAGGCCGATGCCTGGCTGGAGAGCGGCCCCCACAGTCCCGCCCTGTACGCCCATGTGGCCCGTCACGCTGCCGACTTCGATGCGGTGATCGCCCTGCCCTATGCGCTGCCCCTTGTCCACTACGCCGCCTGGGCCGCTCCCGACCGGATCGTGCTGTGGCCCTGCCTCCACGACGAGCCCTACGCCTACCTGGAACCGGTCCGGCTGCTGCTGGAAAACGTGCGGGGGGTGATCTTCAACGCCCCCGAGGAGGCACACCTGGCGCTGCGCCGGTTGACGATCCGCCCCCGCCGGTGGGCGGTTTTGGGCGCGGGCGCGACGTTGTCTTCAGAGGTGGCGAAAGGGGAATATCAGCGATTTGAACCGTTTGTGCTCTACGTGGGTCGGCTGGAAGAGGGGAAAAACGTGCTCTTGCTTTACGCCTATCTGCGCCGATATTTCGAAGCGGGAGGGAGGGTCCGCCTGGTGGTGGCCGGCGACGGTCCGGTGCGCCCGCCGCAGCATCCGGCCTTCGTGACCCTGGGCTTCGTGGCCGAGGCGGAGAAGGCGGCCCTCTACCGGTCGGCCCTGGCCCTCTGTCAACCCTCGGTGCGGGAGAGCTTCTCGCTGACCATTATGGAGGCGTGGCTGGCCGGGCGCCCGGTGCTCGTCCACGAGGACTGTCCGGTCACGCGGGGGCACGTTCGCCGCAGCCAGGGAGGCCTGTGGTTCGGCACGGCGGAGGAGTTCGCGGGAGCCGTGGAGTGGCTCCTGGCCCATCCCGATCTGGCGCAACGCCTGGGGGAGAACGGGCGGCGCTATGTGCTGGCCAACTACACGTGGGAGAGAATCCTCGATCGATTTCAGGCCCTGGCGCAGGAGTGGGGAAGCGGATGACCGGAAGGCGGGCGTTGCATCAGTTCATCATCGGAGCATCCCCGGGGGACGCGATCACCGATCAGGCCAGACTGCTCCAGCGCTGGCTTCGAGAAGCCGGCTTTGACACCGCGATCTACGCCGAGAGCATCCATCCGGCCCTTGAAGGTCGGGTGCGACCCTGGCGGGAGTTCCATCCTTCCCGGCCCGAGGAGCTGGTGATCCTCCATCACAGTATCGGGTCAGACCTGGTCGAGGATCTTCTGGCGCAGGACGTGCGCTTTCTTCTCATCTATCACAATATCACCCCCTGCGAGTTTGTGGAGCCCTTCGACGCGTCGCTGGCCGCCCGGCTGCAGAAGGGATGGGAGCAGCTCGGCCGTCTGCGGGAGCGCACCGCGCTGGCGCTGGCCGACTCAGCCTTCAACGAGCGTGAGCTCCGGCGGGCCGGCTACGTCCGCACCGGCGTTCTGCCCATTGTCCTGGACCCCGGGCACTACGCGGCGCCACCCAATCCGGCGCTGCTGGCCCGCTACGCGGACGGTGCGCCCCACCTCCTCTTTGTGGGGCGCCTGGTGCCGAACAAGCGTCAGGAAGACCTCATCAAACTCCTGTACTATTACCGGCGCATCGACCCGGCGGCCCGGCTTTTCCTGGTGGGCGCCCCCTGGCTCCCGGCCTACACCCAGTGGCTGGAGGAGCTGGCCGACGATCTCGATTTAAGAGAAGCGGTGATTTTCACCGGTCACGTTTCCCCCTCAGACCTGATCGCCTATTACCGGCTGGCCCACGTGTTCGTCTCGATGAGCGAGCACGAGGGCTTCGGGAAACCGCTCATCGAGAGCATGTACTTCGGGGTGCCGGTGGTGGCCTACGCCGCCGCCGCCGTGCCGGAGACTCTGGGCGGGGCCGGGGTGCTGTTCCGGCGCAAGGACTACGAGGCGCTGGCCGAGCTGGTGGACCTGGTGATTCGCAATGACCCCCTCCGACAGCGCATCCTCGCCCGCCAGCGCGAGCGGGTCGCCCGGTTTCTGGAGCCGGCCGTCCGCCAGCGGTGGGAGGCGTTTCTGCAGGAGATCGCGGCCGGGGAGGCGAACGGCTGAGGACCAGAGCGCCGTCTTGGCGGGGACTCGGCGCTGGCGGAGAGGAATCGCCCGGCGCCCGCCCCTTCAGAGACGTGTCCGGAGGGGCCATGATGGGCTATTGACGGCCCGGCCGGCGCCGGCTAGGAACAGAGCGGGGAGACGTTGGATGCCCTGGTCCAGCACGAGGAGCGCACAGCCTGCGCTCGCCCGTCGGCAGCTCCTGCGCGGTCTTCTCGCCCTGGTCGGCGCGGCCTCCTTCGCCGGGCGGGGCGGAGGCCGCCCCGCCCGTGCCCAGGCGGTCTCCTTTACACCCCTGGCCATCCCCCTCGACGGCGGGGTGGTGGAGTTCGCCTCGCCGACCCTGGCCGATCTCAATGGGGACGGCCGGCCGGAGGTCGTCATCGGCACCACCCGCCACAACGGCGCGACCGGCGCCTACGACCGTCCCGGGGTCATCGCTGCCGTCCGGGGCGATGGGACCATCCTCTGGCAGCGCGACCTGGGAGGACCCGTCAACTCCGCCCCGGCGGTGGGGGACCTGGACGGCGACGGCCTTCCCGAGATCGTCGTCAGCGTGGGCGGTGACGTGAACGACCGCACCGCCGCCGGGGCTCTCGTCGTCCTGGATCGGACCGGCGCCGAGCGCTGGCGCTTCCTCCCCCAGGACCACGACGGTAATGGCCGGCCGGACGGCCTCTTCTCCTCCCCCACCCTCTGCGACGTCGACCGGGACGGGCGCCTGGAGATCATCGTCGGCGGCTGGGACCAGCGCATCTATCTTCTGGACGCCACCGGCCGCCCCCTCTGGAACAATCTCCCCAGCGGCGCTCCCCCTGGCCCCGGCTATTACAACGCCGATACCATCTGGTCCACGGCGGCCTGCGCCGACCTCGACCAGGACGGCTACCCCGAGATCATCATCGGCGCCGATATCACCGGCGGGGGCGTGCTCCCCGACGGCACCCGTGCCCAGGACGGGGGATTCCTGTATATCTTCGACCGCTTCGGACGCGTCCTGGTGCGCCGCTACCTCCCGGAGGCCATCTACGCCGCGCCGGCGGTGGGTGACCTGGATGGCGACGGCCGCCTGGAGATCGTCGCCGGCACCTCCTGGTACTGGTGGGACAAGCACGGGCGCACCGAGACGCCCTCCGTCTACGTCTTCGACACCCACCGGGTGTTCGACGCCTCTCTGCGCTACGACGACCCGGCCAAACTGCCCTTTCATCCCGGCTGGCCCCAGCCAACCCTCTATCCCGGCTTCAGCTCGCCGGCCCTCGCCGACCTGGACGGCGACGGCCGCCTGGAGGTCGTTATCGGCACCGGCGACCCGTATCTCGCGGGGCCCGACGACATCCCGGGGGCCGGCGCGGTCTACGTCTGGCGGGAGGACGGGCGCCTCTTCCCCGGCTGGCCCCTGGTGCGTCCCAAGAACGCCCAGGGGCAGGATGGCCCGATCTTCTCTTCCCCGACGGTCGCCGACGTGGACGGCGATGGGATTCCGGAGATCCTGTTCGCCACCCTGTGGGACGTCCAGATCTACCGGCGCGATGGGAGCCTGCTGACCCGCCTGGGAGCCTACTGGACGGTTGTGGGCTCGCCGGCCGTGGGCGACACCGATGGGGATGGGCAGGTCGAGATCTGGATCGGGGGGAGCAAGCACCCCCTGGTCGGCGGCGACCCCAGCCGGGGGTATCTGTGGCGGTTCGGGGCCTCGGCCCCCGCGACAAACGCCGCCCCGTGGCCGATGTTCCATCGGGACCCTCTGCACACGGGCCGCTCTCCGGTGCCGCCGCGGCTCCGGGCGCAACCCGCCCGCCTCGAGCTGCGACATCCGTCTGCGGGGCCGGGAGTCGAACAGACCACCCTCCTCATCCAGAACGTGGGCGACGGCGCCTTCGCCTGGCGGGCGGCGACCGCCTCGCCGCGGGTGGCTCTCGCGCCCACGAGTGGCACGGTCGCGACGGACGCCCGGGTCACGGTGCAGGTCGACGCCGGGGGTCTCCCCACGGGGGTCTATACGTTCGAGATACGTCTGGAGGGGAGTATGAACGGGCAGCCGGTGGCGGGAAGCCCGCTAACGGTCCCGGTGACCCTGGTGGTGGGCCGCCCCTACCGGGTCTATCTCCCCGTGGTCCTGCGCCCCACACCCTGAGGCGCATGCTGTGGGTTGACCTGACACGAGGAGGCCCCCACCGGCCGAGAAGGCGTGCACGCTCACTCCCGGCCGTGGAGGCCCGTCCCACTGCGGCCACGGGCCCGCCGGTCCACGGCTGTGCCCTGGTCGACGACGCCCGGCGCCCGGGCCGCGTGCCACGCCTCTGGCCACCGGACTGGTTGTCCCCCGCCGCCCAGGACCGCTCCCGGCCTGCGCCGACGCCGAGGCCCTGACGCGCCCCCGGGGCCAGCACCGACCCGGACGGCCCAGCGAGCGCGCCTTCCGGGGAAAAGTCCGGCGCGACGGGCGCCTGTACCTGCCCGTCCAGAGCGCGTGCATCCGTCGGGTCCGCGGGCGGTGGGGGGCCGGCGAATGCCGGCGGCCGCACCGGGTCAGGCCGCGGCCCGCAGAGACCGGGCCGCAGCGCGCCACCACCGCCCGGGCACGCCTCCCCGTCGCGTCCGGGGCCAGACGACCGGCCCGGGCCGGG
>CACRXC010000173.1_pt1 | contig 15885 bp, 16 predicted proteins | sample 5377091 | NCBI WGS metagenome assembly CACRXC01 (sample SAMEA6061845, study PRJEB28556) | metagenome | reverse complement strand
GCCCGTGCCACCGTCACCGCCATCGTCGCTACTCCTGTCGTCGCAGATAGCCCAGCAGACCCGCCACCGTCGCCAGCAGGAAGGGGAACATAAAGAGCGAGATCGCCGCGCCTTCACCCAGTCGACCGGCATTGATGGCCGTCTGGTAGGCCAGCGTGCCGAACAGATGGGTCGAATTGGCCGGCCCCCCACCGGTCAGCACGTAGGGCAGCTGGAAGTCGGCGATCGTCCAGATAAGCGAGAAGAGGACCACCACCAGCAGCACCGGCCGGACCAGCGGCAGCGTCACGTAGCGGAAGCGCTGCCAGGCCGAGGCGCCGTCAACCGCCGCCGCCTCGTAGAGCTCCTGGTTGATGGTCTGCAGCCCGGCCAGCAGACAGATAGCGAAGAACGGCACGCCCCGCCAGATGTTGGCGATGATGAGGGCGACCATCCCCCAGGTCGGGTGCCCCAGCCAGTTGATGCCCCGCGGCCCGATGGCCAGCAGCTCGCCGATGGCCGTGGCCGCCAGCAGCGGCGCCAGCCCGCTCCGGACCAGCACCCAGTTGGCGATGCTGTAGGTCGAGTCGAAGAGCCACTTCCAGGCGATGGTGCTCAGCGCCGTCGGCACGATCCAGGGGAGAAGCAGCACCGCCCGCACCAGATTGCGGGCCCGGATCTCCTGGTTCAGGAGAATGGCCAGCGCCAGCCCGAAGATCGCTTTGAAAAAGACCGTCACCACCGTGTAGATAATGGTGTTGCGGAAGGTCTGCTGAAAGATCTGGCTCTGCCACTGGCTCTGGAAGTTGGCCAGACCGACAAACTCCCCCGCCTGGGCCACCGTCTCGCTGCTGACCGCCAGCCAGATCCCCACCCCGAAGGGGTACACAATGAAGATCAGGAGAATCAGCACCCCCGGCAGACAGAGGAGCCAGCCGAGAATGCGCTCCTGCTCCAGCCAGGAGAGACGGACGCCCCGGGGCACTGCCACCGCCACGCGCCGTGTGACCATTCCCAGGCTCCCTTCCGTCACCCGCCCACGGTCCCACCAGCCATCCGCCGACGGGACGGGGCCCCTCAGAGTTTATGAATGCGCTTGAGTTCGCCCTCGGCCCACTGCATCACCGCCCTGGGGTTTTCCCCCTGAACCACCTTGGCGAACATGTCGACGATGATGTACTTGGTGCCGGCCTCGGTGGCCGCCGGGCTGGGCGGGGCCGGGTAGCCGTACCATTTGCTGAGGTTGCCCACCTGCCGGAAGGCCTCCATCTTGGGGTCGGTGGTCGGCCACATCTCCGGCGTCTCGCCCTTCCGATACGGAGCCTGGGTGTAGCCCTTGCCGGCCTTCATGTAGTTGGCGTAGGTGGCCGGCGTCAGCATGTAGGCCAGCAGCTGCCGCGCCGGCTCCGGATTTTTGACATAACTCGGGATGGAGAACCCGAATGTGAAGGCCAGCATGAACTGCCCCTTGGGGCCCGCCGGCAACAGGGCGTGGTTGGAATCCTTGGCGATATCCGGATACGAGCGCAAACGCCTCAACATAAATCGAGGCCCCGTTCAGCGTCGCCCAGATCTGGCTGGCCAGATAGGCCCGGTTGTTGCTGGTATCATCCCAGCCCAGGCACTGGGGATCGGAGACGGCGTCAAACCATTTCTTGAAGGCCACCAGCGCCGCCTCGGTCTCGGGGCTGTTGATGGTCACCTTGGTGCGCTCAGGGTCGGTTTCCGCCCCCCCAAACGACCAGAGGAAGGGGTAGACGAAGGTCGGCGGGTCGCCGAAGGTGTGGCTGACCGCCTGGCCGACAAACACCCCTTTCTTCTTTTTGACCGCCTCACCGACCTTCGTGTACTCGTCCCAGGTGGTGGGGAACCGCTCGGCGCCGCTCCCCTCGCGCATCCAGGACTCGCGGTAGACCACGGCGTTCCCGACGATGCCGAAGGGCACCGCCCGCCATTTGCCCTGGACGAAGCCGTTCTGCTTACAGGCCTCGTACCAGCCGCCGCCCTCGCTGCCGATCTTCTCGGCGATATCCGAGACATCGTAGAGCTTCTCGGCGTACAGATGCGGCCAGGTCCATTGCATGTGCATGACATCCGGCCCGGCCCCGGCCTGGATGGCCGCCACCACCTTAGGATGCAGTTCGTTGGCGCTGACCAGTTCGATGGTGAGATCCACCCCGTTGGGCCGGGCCCAGGTGCTGACCAGCGTCTCTTTGAACCATTTGTCCTCGTCCGGGACATAACTGGCCCAGTTGAGGATGTGAATCTTCGCCCCCTGCAGACCGGCCGCCGGCGCCGCCGGCTTGGCGGCCGGGGTAGGGGTGGGCTGGACCGGCTGGGCCGCCGGGGTGGGGGTCGGCGCTGGGGCTGGCGTGGGCGCCGGCGCGGGCGCGCAGGCCGCCGCCAGTGGAGCGGCCAGAGCCGCCAGGGCGAGGCCCTGCAGCAGCCGACGACGGGCGATCACCTGCGGAAGACCAGCCATCGGAGACTCCCCCTTCAGGATTTTCGCCCCCATTATATCCCGCCCCAGCCGACAGTCAAGAGGCACGACCGACGGCCCGTTGGACCTGGCGCCGGCCTTGACAACAGACGGAAAGGTCGCTAGCCTAGCCGGCGAGAGGACCCAGACCGCACCGAAGGGGGCCGGCATGGTGCTGGAGACCGAGAAACGGCTGACGCTGGACGAGGTCCTGGTGGTGGACCTGGACGTCCACGCCCACGAGACGCCTGAGGGGCTGCTGCCCTACTGCGATCCCCCCTGGCGGGAGGCGCTGGCGAACCTCACCCGCATTCCGGCCCGCTACCTCGACCGGCCGGGCTTCGCCGTCACCACCAGTCCGCCCCTCCTGGGGCCGCCCATCCCCCGCAAGCAGCGCGATGAGGTTGTCCTGACCGCCGCCCAGATGCGCCAGGAACTGGACGCCCTCGCGATCGACGTCGGCATCATCTTCCCCGACCATTTCCTGAAGATCGGGGCGCTGCCCCGCGCCGACTACGCCGCCGCCCTGGCCCGGGCCTACCACCGCTGGCTCAAAGAGGAGTGGCTCAGCCAGGATAACGACCTCTACGCCGTCCTCATCGCCATCCCCCAGGACCCGGAGGAGGCGGCCCGCGAGATCGCCCGCTGGGCGGGCGACGACCGCTTTGTGGGAGTCTTTCTGCCCACCTGCCAGACCTATCCCCTCTGGGGCCACCGTCGCTACGACCCGATCTTCGCCGCCGCCCAGCGTTTTGATCTCCCGGTCATCTTCCACGCCGTGCTGGGGCTGGCCACCGGCTTCCCCTACAACACCGAGGGCTTCGCCACCTATATCCCCCGCCACACGATCTCCCATGTCTTCGCGATGATGGCCAATCTGCTGAGCCTGCTGGAGAGCGGAGTGCCGGTGCGCTACCCGGCCCTGCGCCTCTGCTTTGCCGAAAGCGGGCTGAGCTGGGTGCCGTTCCTGCGGCTGCGCCTGGATAAGGAGTACAACGAGAACCGCTGGATGTGGCCCCATTTTGACGACCGGCCCAGCCGCTGGATCCGCCGCTTCTACTTCGCCACCCAGCCGGTCGAGGAGCCGGAGAACCGGCAGGACCTGGTGGACCTCATCCGGCTCTACGACGGTGAGGACACCACCCTCTTCGCCTCGGACTGGCCCCACCACGACTTCGACCACCCGCGGGCGGTCTTCGATCTGCCGCTCAGCGAGCGGGCGAAGCGCAAGATCATGGGGGCCAACGCCCTGCAATTTATGCCCAAGATCCGGGTCCCGGCCAAGTACCAGGGCCTTTACCGCCAGGGGGAGACGCTATGAGCCGCGCCGTCCCGGACCGTCCGCGGCTGACCGCCCGCCAGCCCCCGCCACGCACCATCGGCCAGCCCACCGGCCGGCCGGGTGAATACATCGTGGGGCGGGTTGATGACCTGGCGCCCGGGGAGCAGAAGATCGTGGAGATCGGCCGGCTGAGCCTGGGGCTGTTTCGCATCGGCGACGCCTACTACGCCCTCCCCAACCTCTGCCCGCACCAGTACGGCCCGCTCTGCGAGGGCCGCCTGAGCGGGGCCATCATCGCCACCGCCCAGACCAACTGGGAGCCGGTCTGGGCCTACGACGGCGAGGTGGTGGCCTGCCCCTGGCACGGGCTGGAGGTTCACGTCCCGACCGGCCGCTGCCTGGCCTACCCCGAGGTCCGTCTGCGCCACTACCCGGTGCGCCGGGAGGGCGAGGTGCTGATCGTCTCGCTGCGCCGGACCACTCCTCCGAGCGGAGAGAGCACCCCATGACAGCCACCGAGCTGGTCATCGACGTCGATGTGCATCTGCACGAGGACTACGCCGCCCTGGCCCCCTTCGCCGAGGGACTGCTGCAGCGGACCCTGGCCGAGTACCGCCAGCCGGAACGCTGGCTGGATGTGCCGGGGCTCTCGCCGCTGACGGTCTTCGAACCGCCGCTGGGCGAGGACCCCCAGCGGGAGCCGCCCGTTCTGCGCAGTCCGGCGGCGGCCCGGGCCCGGCTGGACCAGCTGGGGGTGAGCGCGGCGGTGCTCTTCCCCAGCCGGCTGCTCTTTGTGGGGCTGCCGCCCGAGCCGTTCTACCCGGTGGGGCTGATGCGCGCCTACAACCGCTACCTCCAGGCCCACTGGGTGCAGCCGGAGCGCGGGCTCTACGGGGCGCTGCTGGTGGCGCCGCAGGACCCCCAGACGGCGGCCCGCGAGATCGAGGCCTACGCCCCGGTCGCGGGGATCGCCGCCGTCTGTCTGCCGCTGGCCGGGGTCTACCCGCTCTGGGGGCACCGGCAGTACGACCCGATCTACGCCGCCGCCCAGGCCGCCCGGCTGCCGGTGGTCTTCCAGGGGGCCACGCTGGTCTACCCGGTCTTCCCCTATCAACTCGACCAGTTCGACACCGCCCTGGCCAAACAGACCCTGGCCCGGCCCCTGGGGGCCATCGCCACCCTGGTGAGCCTGGTGACGGGCGGTGTGTTCGCCCGCTTCCCCGATCTGCGGGTGGTCTTCACCGAGTGCGGCTGGGGCTGGCTGGAGTGGGTGCTGGGCCGGCTGGACCAGCAGTGGCGCTGGCTGCGGCACGAGCTGCCCTTTGACGGGCCGCCGAGCGCGCTGGTGGAGCGCCGGGTCTACTGCACCACCCAGCCGGTGGCGGCCCAGCGCGTGCGGGCGGCGGAGGAGCTGCCGGCGGACCGGCTGCTCTTTGCCTCGGACTGGCCGCACTACGACGCCGACGCGCCGGCGGCGCTGGAGACGCTGCCGCTCACACCGGCCCAGCGGCGGCAGATTCTGAGCGAGAACGCGCGGACGGTCTTCCGGCTGGAACGGTGAGCGTCCCGGCGGGCGCCGCCGGCCCGGGCGCAGGGCAGACCCACGGAGGAGCCATGAAGGTCACCGCGATCGAGACCATTACGCTGGGGGAGTTTCCGAATCTGCTCTGGGTCCAGGTCTATACGGATGAGGGGCTGGTGGGACTGGGGGAGACGTTTCTGGGGCCCCAGGCGGTGAGCGCGTATATTCACGAGAGCGTGGCGCCGTATCTTCTGGGCCAGGACCCGCTGCAGATCGATCGTCACGCCCGGGCGCTGGTGGGGTACCTGGGATTCCGGAGCACCGGGGTCGAGACGCGGGGCAACTCGGCCATCGACCTGGCCCTCTGGGATCTCTGGGGGCAGGCGACCGGACAACCGCTCTACCAGCTCCTGGGGGGTCTGAGTCGCGAGCGGATCCGGGTCTACAACACCTGTGCGGGCTACCGCTACGTGCGGCAACCGCTCCGGGAGATGGTGGCCAGTTGGGGGCTGCCGGCGGGCCAGGGCGAGGGGCCGTACGAGGACCTGGCGGCGTTTCTGTATCGCGCCGATGAACTGGCGGAGAGCCTCCTGAGCCAGGGCATCACCGGGATGAAGATCTGGCCGTTTGATCCCTACGCCGAGGCGACGGGCGGCACCTATATCTCCGGCCCGGACCTGCAGAAGGCGCTGGAACCTTTCCGTAAGATTCGCCGGGCGGTGGGCCACCAGATGGATATCATGGTCGAGTTCCACTCGCTCTGGATGCTGCCCGCGGCGGTGCGGATCGCCCAGGCCCTGGAGGAGTTCGACCCCTTCTGGTACGAGGACCCGATCCGGATGGACAGTCTGGTCTCGCTGGCGGAGTTCGCACGGCGCACGCGCGTGCCGGTCTGCGCGAGCGAGACGCTGGGCAGCCGCTGGGCCTTTCGCGACCTCCTCGAGCTGCGCGCCGTCGGGGTGGTCATGTTCGATATCAGCTGGGTGGGAGGGCTCTCGGAGGCCAAGAAGATCGCCGCGATGGCGGAGGCCTACCAGCTGCCCATCGCCCCCCACGACTGCACGGGGCCGGTCGTCCTGACCGCCTCGGTCCACCTGACCCTCAACGCCCCCAACGCGCTGGTCCAGGAGGTCGTCCGGGCCTTCTACTACGGCTGGTACCAGGACCTGGTCACCGACCTCCCACCGCTCCAGAACGGCTATCTCGGGCCACCGCCAGGCCCCGGGCTGGGCACCCGGCTGCAGCCCGATCTGGTGAAACGGCCAGACGCCACGGTCCGGCGAAGCACGCTAAGCTAATAGCCAGGCCGGCGAGAAAGCGTCCCGCCGGCCAGAGGGCGCGGCCGGGCTCGTGGCGGCCGGCGCGGCCGCCGAACGCTGCGCCGGCCGGAGGTCGTCTGCCGAAAGAGCCGCCACCGGCCAGGCGGCTCCTGTCCTCTCGACCGGTGGCGGCAGCGGCGGTCCGGGCGACCGGCCTTCCTGCTCAGAGTTTGTAGATCCGCTTGAGTTCGCCCTCGGCCCACTGCAGGATGGCCTTGGGGTTCTCCCCCTGGACCACCTTGGCGAACATATCGACGATGATGTACTTCGAGCCGACCTCGGTGGCCGCCGGGCTGGGCGAGGCCGGGTAGCCGTACCATTTGCTGAGGTGGCCCACCTGCTTGTACGGCTCCATCTTGGGGTCGGTGGTCGGCCACATCTCCGGCGTCTCGCCCTTCCGATACGGGGCCTGGGTGTAGCCCTTGCCCTGCTTCATAAAGTCGGCGAACGTCGCCGGACTCATCAGATAGGTCAGGAACTGCCGGGCCGGCTCCGGGTTCTTGACATAACTTGGGATGCCGGCGGCGAAGGGCAGGGCCAGCATGAACTGCCCCTTGGGGCCTTTGGGCAGGAGCGCGTGGTTGGAGTCTTTGGCGATGTCGGGAGCCTGCTTCTGGGCGGCCACGTAGATCGAGGCCCCGTTCAGCGTCGCCCAGATCTGGCTGGCCAGATAGGCCCGGTTGTTGCTCGAGTCATCCCAGGAGAGGCACTGGGGGTCGGCGACAGCGTCGAACCATTTCTTGAAGGCCACCAGCGCCTCTTCGGTCTCGGGGCTGTTGATGGTCACTTTGGTGCGCTCGGGGTCGGTTTCCGCCCCCCCAAACGACCAGAGGAAGGGGTAGACAAAGGTCGGCGGGTCGCCGAACGAGTGGCCCAGGGCCTGACCGACAAACACCCCTTTCTTCTTTTTGACCGCCTCACCGACCTTCGTGTACTCGTCCCAGGTGGTGGGGAACTGCTCGGCGCCGCTCCCCTCGCGCATCCAGGACTCACGGTAGACGATGGCATTGCCCAGGATGCCGAAGGGCACCGCGCGCCATTTGCCCTGGACAAAACTGTTCTGTTTGAGGGCCTCGTACCAGCCGCCGCCCTCGCTGCCGATCTTCTCGGCGATATCCGAGACATCGTAGAGCTTCTCGGCGTACAGGTGCGGCCAGGTCCACTGGAGGATGCTGATATCGGGGCCGGCCCCGGCCTGAAGCGCCGCCACCACCTTGGGCTGGACCTCATTGCCACTGACCAGTTCGACGGTCAGCTCCACGCCGTTGGGCCGGGCCCAGGTGCTGACCAGCGTCTCTTTGAACCATTTGTCCTCTTCGGGCACGAAACTGGTCCACCAGAGCAGATGCAGTCGGGCCCCCTGGAGGGCGGCCGCCGGCCGGGCCGTTGGGGTGGGCTGGGCCGCCGGGGTGGGAGTCGGCTGGGCTGGTTTGGCCGCTGGCGTGGGTGTGGGGGCCGCCGGCGTCGGGGTCGGCGCCGGGGCTGGCGTGGGCGCCGACGCGGGCGCGCAGGCCGCCGCCAGCGGAGCGGCCAGAGCCGCCAGGGCGAGACCCTGCAGGAAACGACGACGCAGCACCGATCTGACCATCATCAGACTCCTCCCTCCTTATACTCACCGTTGCCCCGATCATAGCCGTTGCCGACCGATGGAAGCATCACATCGCTGGCCGGCACCTAGGCTGCTTTGCCTTGGGGTTTGCGGCGCTTCTGCCAGTGGGCGTCCCAGTCGCCGTTGAGGTGGAGGGTCCGTAGCGCGAGGATGCTATCGGCGTTGTTCCGGCCCCAGCGCATTCCCCGCCGTCCCTTGAAGCGCCGATTCACCCCCACGTCTCCCGCCTTCTCAACGGCGCCGCTGCCGACGCGCTCTCCGGCCGCCTTCTCCGCCTCGGAGGCGACAATCGCCGGCCGATGCCCCTCGACGGACGTGATCGGCGCGGCCAACTCCGTGGGCACCTGGGCCCCGGCCCCGAGGGCACCCCCTGCCGAAGCCGTTTGCGCTGCTCGCCCCCGGAGCACCGTCAACACCTGGTCGGCCTGACCTCGACGAACCAGTTGGCTGATCGTCGCTCGCTGGCGGGTCAACTCCGCCTTGTCGTCGATGGCCGCCTTGCGCCCACGACTCACCTGCCGCTCGAGGTGCCAGCGGTCAAGGATCCGCGGGGCCCGCCAGAAGGGCGCGTCCCCGACGCTGTCGATCCACTTGGCTCCATCGCCCCGCAGCCGCAGCCGGCCGACTCGCTCCCCCCCCCGAGCTTGCTGGCCTGGGCGTACACCCGCTTGCCCAGGAGCTCCGACCCTTTGAGAGTCGCGGCATAGCGCCGATTGACCAGCCGGCGTCGCGCGCGACCGATCTTCTCCCCTCCGGTGGAGATCACCCCGATCTTGGCTCCCATCCCGTTGGGGGTGTCGCGGCTCTTGACCCAGTCGCCATCGCGCACCACGTTGAGTCTCCGAGCGTCCTCCTCGAACACCGGCGAGTCCCGCACCGCGTGGGCCTCGGCCTCCCACTCCTGCGCGACCAACGCCCCTTCGCCGCTGGCGACTCGCCGGATCTGCGCGTGACTGACGGCGTGCAGGAGCATCCGTTCAGCACTGACTTCCGCGGCGCCCAAGGGCCAACGCGCTCCCGCCAGGCAGGTCAACTCCTGGACGAGCCCGGTCGCCCGCTGGTCCCCACGCTCCGCGAGCCACTGGTCCATTGGCTGGCTGGAGGCTCCGCAGGCTCGGCACTTTACCCGCTGCCGGGGCAATTCGACCAGCCCACAAGCCGTCCGCAACCTGTAGGCCTTGTGCCCCCGACGCTCGACGTCCGGGCTGCCACCGGGCGAGCAGCGCAGGGGCTGCTCCTGCAGCCTTTGCCAGAGCGTGCCGGTCAACTCACGCATCAGGGCGAAGCCCTCTTCGCGCACGAGGGTCTCGAGGGGGTTGACACTGCGGAGATCGTCTGGTACAGCTCTGGTGCGGGTGATCGGGATCCGCATAAGTGAGACGGGCCTCCCTTCAAAGCTTGTCGCCAGCCGAAGGTAGAGCGTCAGTCTCTCTTATTGTCATCAGGTTCCCGCTTGCCCCCTCGATTGACTATCCCTAATCAGCCGACCCACCGGCCAACTATGTGATGCTTCCCCTACCAGACGATCAAGCGCGCCAACCCGCAGGCCCAGGTCCTCCTCGGCGGGCTGGCCATGAGCGAGGAGCCCAGACGTTTCTCCCGGCCATTCTGGGCGACCCGGTCCATCCGGCCGCCCGCTCCTTCGACATCATGAACGTGCACTGCTACTTTCCGAAGGAGATCGCCCAGCGGAAGTTCACGGCGCTGCGACAGGTGCTGGCCCGGTACGGGGCAGCGGACAAACCGCTCTGGATCACCGAAACCGGGTACCCCAGCGAGCCGTCCCGGCAAAAAGACCCCCGCTATCAGGGGCCGGAAGGCCAGGCGCGATGGCTGGAGGAGATGCTGCCCTTCGCGCTGCACGAACTGGGAGCGACCAGGGTCTTCTGGTTTCAGCTCTTTGATTATCCGCCGACCTTCCCCCGGGACGTTCAGGCCCGCGCCCACGGCCTCCTGGACGCCCGGGGCCAGCCGAAGCCGGCCTACGACGCCTACCGGCGGTTGATCGGCCGAACGGTGCGGTGAGAGAGGCGATCCCCAGGACGAGCCCCGGCGGGACGAGGCGCGGTCGTCGCCAGACTGGTCCGCGCCTCGCCAGGGCGACAGCTTCCCCGTTGACCCTGTCCCCCCCGGCCCGAAAGTCGGAGAACCGCCCGCGCCGGATGAGGGCCGGGTTGACGCCATCTGCACGCTGCAACCCAGCCGGCTCAGAGCCCGGCGGTTGAATCCTGCGCAGTGCCGCCCGCAGAGGCGGCGGGGAGGGCCAGAGCGCCATCGCGCCCGCCGCCGTCTCGGGGCGAGCCCGGCTGGTCCGGCCCTTGCAAGCGGTGCGACTGGTCGATCCCGCACCCGTGGAGGACAGCGATGAACCGGTTGCGACTCTCACCCCGGCTGGCGGCCCTGGCGGCCGCCGGCGGCTATCTCGGCTGGCGGCTCTGGCGCGGCTGGCGGGCGCGTCAGGAGATGGCCCGACTGGCCGCCGCCGTGGGACGGACCCGCCAGCGGGTGGTGATCCTGGGGGCCGGCTTCGGTGGCCTCTTCACCGCTCTCCACCTGAGCCGCCGTCTTCAGGGCGACCCCACCGTGGACATCACCCTCATCGACCAGCACAACTACCATCTGTTCACGCCGATGCTGACGATGGTGGCCGGGGGGCTGGTCGAGCCGCGGCACGTCTGCTTCCCGGTGCGCTCGCTCCTGCGGCGCCCGCGCTTCCGTTTCCGCCAGGCCGAGGTCACCGGCCTGGACCTGGAGAACCGGCTGGTCCACACCACCGTCGGCACCCTCCCCTTCGACTACCTGGTCCTGGCCCTGGGATCGGTCGTTAACTTCTTCGGCGTGCCCGAGGCCGAGCGCTACAGTCTCCCGTTCAAAGAGGTGGGCGACGCCGTCAGCGTCCGCAACCGGGTCATCGACGCCCTGGAGCAGGCCACCGCCGAGCCGGACCCCGACCGCCGGCGGGAGCTCCTGACCTTCATCATCTGCGGCGGGGGTCCGACCGGCGTCGAACTGGCGGCGGCGCTGCACGACTTCATCCACCACAGCCTGATCGGCCTCTACCCCGACCTGAGTTTCGACGAGGTGCGGATCGTTCTGGTCGAGGCCCAGGCGCGGCTGGTGCCCACGCTGGACCCGCGCCTCGGGGCGGCCGCCACCGCCGTCCTGCGCCGCAAACGGGTCGAGATCCGCACCGAGACCAGTGTCGCCCGCGTCAGCCCCGAGGGCGTCGAGACCCACACCGGCGAGCGTCTTCGCGGGCGGACGGTCATCTGGTGCGCCGGGATTCGGGCTCATCCGCTGGTGGCCGGCCTGCCGGTGCCCCACGGTCGCGGTGGCACGGTGGTCGTCGACGAGTTCCTGGAACTGGTCGAGCACCCTGGCGTCTACGCCATCGGCGATTGCGCCCAGTACACCGACCCGACCACCGGCCGGCCACTTCCCCCCGACGCCAAGGTGGCGATCCAGCAGGCCGAGGCGGTGGCCCGCATCCTGGCCGACCGTCTGGCCGGGCGCGAGCCCGCGCCCTTCACCTACCGCTACCTGGGCGATATGCTCTCGCTGGGCGAGCGGGACGCCGTGGCCAAGGTGGGGAACCTCGTTCTGACGGGCCTACCGGCCTGGCTCCTCTGGCGCCTGTACTACCTGGGTCGGCTGCTGGGAACCGGCACCCGGCTGCGCGTCCTGGGCGACTGGCTGCTCCGGACCTTCGCCGAGCCGGACATCGCCCGCCTGGACCTGCGGCCCCAGCCGCTGCCGCTGGGCCATATTTAACCAATGGCGTAGAGCGCCCGGTGGGCCCGGGCGATGGCCTCCCAGGCGAAGCGGCCGGCCGTCTCCCGGCCGCCAGCGCCCAGATGGGCCCGGAGCCGCGGGTCGGCCAGGAGCTGGTCGATGGCCAGGGCCAGAGCCACCGGGTCGCGCGGCGGAACCAGAAAGACGGTCTCGCCGTGCCGAAGGAGGGGGTCCACGGGGGTGGCCGTGGTGGTCAGCACCGGCGCGCCGTGGGCCCAGGCGGCCAGGAGAGCCCCGTTTTTGGTGCTGGCCCCGCCCCGGAAGGGCAGGACGACGAGATCGGCCGCCCGGAGGTAGGCCGAGACCACGGCCTCGGGCTGGTGCCCGGTGAAGACGACGTCGGCCTGCAGCCCCAGATCCCGAACCTGCTGCTGGAGCGCCGCCCGGTAGGCGGCCGCCGCCGGCCCGGCCAGGGCGGCCGTCTCAAAGCCGCCGACCACCGCCAGGGCTGGCCGCCGGCCGGCGGGCAGCCGGGCCAGAGCCTGGAGCAGGTCCTCGAGTCCCTTGACCGGGTGGACGAAGCCGAAGAAGACGAGGAGCGGCCGGTCGCCAAAAGGGGCCCGCCGGGCGGCCGCCGCGGCCGCGGTGGCCAGCGGCCGGATGTTGGGACCGATGGGGATGAGGACCGTCCGGGCGGCCAGGCCGGGGACGCGTAGGAGGAGGACCTGGCGATGGTGGTCGTTGGTCACCACCACCCGTCGGGCGGCGGTGGCCAGGGTGAGGGTGTCGCGCTCCCAGAGGGCGCGGCGCTCGCCCCAGCCGGCCAGACGGCGCCAGAGGCCGAGCGAGAGGCCCGGTGGCACCCACTCGCCGCCGTATTCGTGCAGCGTGACATAAAAGCGCCCCGGCAGCAGGAGCGGCAGGAGGGCCGGGGCCCGGGCGGTGCCGAACGAGAGGGGCGCCCACTGGAGGTGGACGACGGCGGCCCGGCGGAGGGCGAGGGCCAGCCGGAGGACGCTGGCCAGGTCCCAGCGCCGGTCGGGAGGGAGGGTCTGGATCGTGGCCGGCAGGCCCAGCGCCTGGAGCGCCGCCACCAGGTGGTGGGTGTAGTGGGTGACCGCGCAGCGGGCCAGGTCGCCGGTGCCGACGAGGTGGACGATCGCGGTCGGGGGCATGGTGCTCTCCCCGGCTGGTCCGGGCAGGGGACGTGCCAGGGTGGCGTTTGGGCGTCGTACCCAAAGCGGCGGCCGGTTTGGGCTGGCCGCCCAAACCGGCGGGGATGAGTTTCGTGCCCCGCATCCGTGGCCGGGAGTCTGGCCCGGGGGTATAGTGAGGGTGGCAGCGCGGCCAGGGGTGGTCGGCCGCGACCACCTTGACCGGTCCTCCCTCTGACACCGGCGGCGGTCCCGGCCTGGACCCGTGGGACCGGACGGCCGCCGGGGCGCGACACCGGACGGGAGAGGCCCGGGCGACCGGTTCGGTGGGGAGAGGGAGAGCCGGTGCTCCGGCTGCCGATCCTGGCGGCAGGGTAGGAGAGAAGATGCCAGCAGAGATCAACACCGGGGATACGGCCTGGGTTCTGGTCGCCACCGCCCTGGTTATGCTGATGACACCGGGGCTGGGGTTCTTCTACGGGGGGCTCGTCCGGCGCAAGAACGTCCTGGCCACCATCATGCACAGTTTCTTCATCCTGGCGCTGATCAGCGTCCAGTGGGTCCTCTGGGGCTACAGCCTGGCCTTCGGCCCCGACAAGGGCGGGATCATCGGTGGACTGGAGTGGATCGGGCTGACAGGGGTCGGGGCGGAGCCCAACAAAGACTACGCCCCCACCATCCCGCATCAGCTTTTTATGGCCTTCCAGATGATGTTCGCCATCATCACCCCGGCGCTCATCACCGGGGCCTTCGCTGAGCGCAAGCGCTTCAAGGCCTTTGTCCTCTTCAGCCTGCTCTGGGCCACGTTCGTCTACGACCCGCTGGCCCACTGGGTCTGGGGCGTGGGAGGCTGGCTGCGGAGTCTGGGGGCGCTCGACTTCGCCGGCGGCACGGTCGTGCACATCAGCTCCGGTGTCTCGGCCCTGGTGGCGGCCCTGGTCATCGGCCGGCGCATCGGCTGGGGGCACGAGCACATGGTGCCGCACGATGCGCCGATGACCGTGCTGGGGGCGGCGCTCCTCTGGTTCGGCTGGTTCGGCTTCAACGCCGGGAGCGCGCTGGCGGCGGGGCCGCTGGCGGTCAACGCCTTCGTCGTCACCAACACGGCGGCGGCCATGGCCGCCCTGACCTGGATCACCGTGAGCTGGGCCCACACCGGGCGGCCCAGCGCGGTCGGGGGAGCGGCGGGGGCGGTGGCCGGGCTGGTGGCCATCACGCCGGCCTCCGGCTTCGTGGACGTGCGGGCGGCCATCCTCATCGGGCTGGGCGCCGGCGTCTTCTGCTACGCCGCCGTCCAGCTGCTCAAGAACCGCTACCAGATCGACGACGCGCTGGACGTGTTCGGCGTGCACGGCATCGGCGGGACCTGGGGCGCTCTGGCCACCGGGCTCTTCGCCACCAAGGCGGTCAACGAGGCGGGGGCCGATGGCCTGCTCTTCGGCAACCCGGCCCAGTTAGGGATCCAGGCGGTGGCGGTGGTGGCGACCTGGGTGTTCGCCGCAGCGATGACCTTCATCATCCTGAAGGTGGTGGACGCGCTGGTCGGGCTGCGGGTGCCGGAGGAAGAGGAGCGGCTGGGGCTGGATGTCTCGCAGCACGGCGAGCCGGCCTACCAGTACTGAGAGACCAACCGGGCGGGGGTTCTCCCCCGCCCATCGCCAGCCAGACCGCAAATGACGGAGGGGAGAGGTTGATGGACGCGCTGCTTATCGCCGCACTGGTCTCGTTTCTCGGGCTCATCGCCGGCTGGGTGGTTCTCCCGGCCAGCCCGGCGGAGAAGGCCGCCACGCCCGAGGTGGCGGTCGCCCAGCGCGAGAGCACGGCCTGACGGTCGGGCCGGGCGAGAAGACGCGGGGCACCGGGATCCCGGTGCCCCGTCTTTTTGCGGCGCGGGTTCGCCCCGCTTCCGGCCGGGACCCTGTCCCCGGCCGGCGACTGGCCCACGCCCGGTCCTCCGGTCTTTCCGCACTCCTGATCGGCGCGCCTTTCGCGCCGGAGACCCGTCGAGAGGAGCCGGCTCCTCTCCTCCACCTGGTCAGGAAAAGCGCGCATGAGCGCACGCCGGCCCTCCACCAGGGGGAAGACCCGGGCCTCTCTTCCACCGCTCCCACGACCCGGTGAGGAGGGCGGGCTTGAGGGGAGAGAGGTCTCTGGGTACTCAAGCCCGAGGAACGGAAGGAAGGTGCCTACCCTTCGGGCGAGGGCAAGTCGCCTGCTTTCGCTAGTGGTAGCTGACGCCGAAGGCTTCCGGGAAGAGGCGGATGTAGCCGAGCCCGAAGCGGGCCAGGCGGTCTCGTACTCCACCACCACCTGGTCCAGCTCCCCCCTCTTGGCCCGGTTCAGGATCTTGAGGAGGCCCCGGCGGTTCTCGTTGACCCCGCTCGCCACCTCGGCCACCGTCTCGTAGGACCCGCCCCGCTCCCAGGAAAAGGCCTCCAGGCGGGCCACCTGGGCCTTGAGGAAGGCCTCCTGCTTCCGCGTGCTCACACGGGCGTAGAGGACGGTCCGGGGCCTGGGCTCCGTCTGAGAGAGTTGGAGACCCAGGGAGAGAAGTCTTTCCACCTCGTCCCTCCGGTACCGCCTGCGCCCTCCGGAGGTGCGGACGGGGTGAAGGATCCCTTTCCTTCCCCACGCGTAGAGGGTGTTGCGGTGGAGGCCGCAGCGCTCCTTGATGTGCCGTGCAGGAAGGGGGAGCGGATCCACACTAATACTAAGTAACTATCTCAAAACCGTGAGTTGCCAATGGCGACGGTACCAGAGCAGCGCGCAGGCAAGCTTCAGCAGCGCGAGGTAGTTGCGGGCATGCTTG
>CACRXC010000167.1_pt1 | contig 17113 bp, 18 predicted proteins | sample 5377091 | NCBI WGS metagenome assembly CACRXC01 (sample SAMEA6061845, study PRJEB28556) | metagenome | reverse complement strand
ATCATTGGGACGGGCCTCCACGGCAGGGAGTGATAGTGCACTCCTTCTCTGCCTGTGGGGGCCCCCTCTTGTCAAGTCAACCCACATCACGCGCCTGAGTACTTGTGGAGCCTCTCGTTATTCATCAACCCATCTGGCGCCTCAGGCGCCGACCCGCAGAACACCGCGCATCCCGGCCACCCAGTGACCGGGGAGATGGCAGCCGTAGAGTAGGGTCGTCGGCTGCTCCGGCGCCGTGTACTCCAGCGTCGCCGTCTGGCCGGGCTCGACGACTACCATGCCCTTACTGCCAGGGTGCTCCTCGGCCACGTGCCGCTCGGCCGTGCCGGCGGCCATCTCCCGCTCGTGCTCCTCCTGCACCTCCGGCGTCCCGATCATGAACTCGTGGGCGACTGTGCCTTTGTTCACCAGGACAAAGCGCACCGTCTCGCCCGGCCGGACCTGGACCTCGGCCGGCGTGAACCGGAACTCGGTCATCACGATCTCCACTGTGCGCGGCCCGGCCTCCGAGCGACCGGTCGGTGTCTGGCAACCGAGGAGAAGCACTATTCCGAGGCTCAGCCCGGTGACGACCCAACCCGCTCTGCGCATGCTCTCACCCCCGCTCAGCAGACTACCACGTCGACCCGGCCCGCACCCCACACAGGCGGGGAGGAAACGGGTGGGCCAGGTATCACTCCGCCGGCTTCTCCCCCTACCCAAAGGAAGAGGGATCCCCTCACCGCAGATCCTCAGCGCTCAGCTTGACGCGCTTCGTCCCGTGGAGTAGGATGAAACTGCGAAGCCTGGCAGCCCGTCCGGCTCACAGCCCCCCACCGAGCCGGATCCCCCCACGTGGCCAGTGCCGCCGGTACTCCCTATCTGGGACCGGGCCACAACCATGGGTGCGGCCGGACAATCCTGGCTCTCACGTGTCTCTTCTCCCATCCCGGAGCCCGCTGAGGCCGATGAAACCGGGCCGGGCAACTCTCCGCCCTGGGCAGCGTGGGGCGGTCTGATCACCAGTGATGGCGCTTTCGTGGTCGATCTGCAGCAACGGATCGTCTTCTGGAGCCCCACCGCTCAGCGGCTTACCGGCTACGCCCCCGAGGAAGTCCTGCGACGTCCCTGCTTTGAGGTCATCGGTGGACGGGACCCCCGGAACCAGCGGTTCTGCCGGCGCGACTGTCCGGTGGTGATGAACGCCCGGCGAGGACGACCGACCCCCAATTACGACGTCCTGTGCCCCCTGGGCCAGGGGAACGAGCGGTGGCTGAACTTCAGCATTCTGCTGGTAAAGGGGAAGGGCGCGAAGACCTATATCCTCCACCTCTTTCGGGACGTCACCGCCCACCGCCGGCTCGAGGAGTCCGCCCGACAGACGGCAGCCCGGCTGCGGGAGACCTCTCGCCCGGCCTTCCCGGCGTCTGAGCCCCCGGCTCTGCCCGTTGCCCGCCTCTCCCCGCGGGAGATCGAGGTCCTGCGGCTGCTGGCCTGCGGCCTGACGATCCCGGAGATCGCCACAACCCTCTCTCTCCGCCCGATCACGGTCCGGAATTACGTGGGCCGCCTCCTGACCAAACTGGGCGTGCGCAACCGCCTTCAGGCCGTAATCTACGCCTCCCGACTCCGCCTGATCTGATCCCCCGGCGTCGCCGACCACCCCGGCGAACGGTCCTCGCGAACGGGATTCCCTCGCTTCTGCCCCTCGGCCCCGATCGCTCCGGCTGGCTGCACCCACTACGGGTCTTTAATGATCGTTGCCGCCTCTTTGGTGCGTTTGCACCTAGTTTTGGCGGCCGTTCCCCGGTATCGTCAGACCACGGACGACGACTTCCCGAGAGGCCGGTGACCGTGAGCCGAGACCTGCGGATCGTTCTGGGGGTGACTGCGCTCCTCACCGCTGTGGGGGAAGGGGTCATGCTGCGACTGCCTCTCTTCCCCGTGGCCGCGGCCGAAGAGGCCGCGATCGTGGACGAGGCTTTTCGTCTGATGGCTGTGCTGGCCGTCCCCGTGTTCGCCCTGGTCTCCACCCTTCTGGTCTACAGCGCCCTTCGCTTTCGCCGCTCCGGCTCCGCCGTCGAGGACGGCCGGCCAGTGCACTTCCATCGGCCGACGGGGGTGGCCTGGCTTCTGGCCACCACCGCTCTCACGCTGGTGCTGATTAGTATCGGTGTCCTCGGGCTCGACCGTCTGCGCCTCGCCGCCCAGCTTCCGCCCGATCTGGTGGTCCGGGTCGAGAGCATGCGGTGGAGCTGGCGGATCACGTATCCCGAGAAAGGCGTCTCCACCGCGCAGGAGCTGGTCCTGCCCCTCGGACGGCGGGTCCGGGTCGAGGTCACTGCGCGGGATGTGGTGCACTCGTTCTGGGTCCCTGCCTTCCGGACCAAGATCGACGCGGTGCCCGGCATGGTCACCACCGTGGCGTTCACCCCCAATCGGCGCGGGAGTTTTCAGGACGATCCCAGCTTCCGGCTGCAGTGCGCCGAGTTGTGCGGTCTCGGTCACACCCTGATGGTTATTCCCGTGCGCGTGGTTGGCGAGGAGGAATTTGAGCAATGGCTGGCCAGACAACGGCTCCAGAGATAGGGCTGCGCGCGCTCGTGCCCCTGGGACGGGGCGTTCTTGGTGGGGGTCTCGGATTTCTGCTCGGCAGCGGCGCGGTCGCGCTGGTCCGCGCGCTGGCCGGCTGGGATCCGTGGGTGGTGGAGCCCCGCCTGATCGCCGGCTATCTCGTCGGTCTGGTGGGATGGCTGCTGGGCGTGGGGATGTGGGACTACTGGGTGCGGGAGTGGGTCGGTCTCCCCCGCCGGGCGGAGCCTACACTGGGCTGGGGACGGTTCTTTCGCTTCTGCACCGACCACAAGGTCATCGGCCTGCAGTATCTGGTCACCTTGACGGGAGTGCTCCTGCTGGGTGGGCTGCTGGCCCTGCTGATGCGGCTGGAACTGATGGCCCCCGGGCTCGATGTCCTGGGGCTCGATACCTACAACACGGTGATGAGCCTGCACGGCATTTTGATGATCGCCGTGGCGGTGGCCATCATTATGGGCGGCTTCGCCAACTTCCTGGTGCCGCTGATGATCGGCGCGGAGGAGGTCGCCTTCCCCCGTCTCAACGCCCTGAGTTTCTGGCTGGTTCCCCCTGTGGCCGGGTTGCTGCTGGCCACGCCGCTCCTGGGCGGCTTTGAAACCGGCTGGACGGCCTACCCTCCGCTGGCCGTGGTCAATCCGCGGGGCGAGACGCTGTTCCTGCTGGCCTTCATCACGTTTGGCTTCTCCTCCATTCTGGGCGGCCTGAACTTCCTGACCACTATCGTCACCCTGCGGGCCCCCGGTCTGACCTGGTCCCGTCTCCCGATCTTCGTCTGGGCGGTCCTGGCTGCCTCGGTGATCAGTCTGACCGCCACCCAGTTTGTGGCCTTCGCCCTGCTCACCGACCTTCTGGACCGGGTGGCCGGGACCTCGTTCTACAATCCGGCTCACGGCGGGCGGCCGCTTCTCTTCCAGCACCTCTTCTGGTTCTACTCCCACCCCGCTGTTTACATTATGATCCTGCCCACCTTCGGCATCGTCCTGGAGATCCTCCCCCACCTTGCGCGCAAACCCCTGTTCGCCTACCGCTGGGTGGTGGGCGCGTTCCTGGGGATCGTGGGGCTGAGTTTCATCGTCTGGGCGCATCACCTCTTCACCAGCGGGATGGATGAGCGCCTGCACGTTCCCTTTATGGTGACCACCGAACTGATCTCCATTCCGACCGGCATGGTGTTCCTGGCTGGTCTGGGCACGCTGTGGGAGGGACGCCTCCTGCTCAACACCCCCATGCTCTTCGCCCTGGGCGTCCTTTTCAACTTCCTCATCGGCGGGATCACCGGGATCTTTCTGGCCGATGTCCCCACCGATATTCACCTCCAGGACACCTACTTCGTGGTGGCGCACTTCCACTACACCATTATGGGCAGTGAGATCTTCGCTGTCATGGCCGCCATCTATTACTGGTTCCCCAAGATCACCGGCCGAATGTTCAATGATCGGCTGGGGAAGATCCACTTCTGGTGGATGTTCCTGGCCTACCATCTGACCTTCTTCCCGATGTTCTGGGCCGGCCTGCACGGGATGACCCGCCGAACCGCCGATTACCCGGCGGCCCTCGCCGAGGTCAATCGCTTTATCAGTCTATCTGCCTTCCTGCTGGCCGCCAGTTTTCTGGTGCTGGTGGCGAACGTGGTCTTCTCGTGGGTCCGCGGGCCGGCGGCATCGGCCAACCCCTGGCGGGCCAGAACGCTGGAGTGGGTGACCGCTTCTCCACCACCGCACGGGAACTTCCCCCAGCTGCCGGTGGTGGTGGGCTCGCCCTATGACTACGGGCTCCCGGCGCCAGCGCACGCCGTCGCCAGCGCGGCCGGGGGTGCCGGTTCCGCTCCCGCCGACACCGATGACGACGGAGGACAGCGATGAGCAACCAGCGGGGTCTGGCTGCGGACTGGCGTCGGGGCAGCTGGGTTCTGCTGGCCCTGATCGGGCTGACGGTGGTGGAGTTCCTCCTTCTGCTGGTGGACCTGCCCATCGTCCTCTTTCGGTTGCTTCTTCTGGCTCTCAATCTGGCCGATGCGGGGCTCATCGCCTACTACTTTATGCATCTTGCGCAGCTCTGGAGGGGTGAGTAGATGCTCCACGCAGCCACCAGTCCCTCCGCTCGCCGGTCGCTCAATCGGCTGGGGCTCTGGCTCTTTCTCCTCTCTGAGAGTTTTCTCTTCGGGGCGGCGCTCTCCAGCCGGTACTATCTCCACGGTGTGGAACGCCCCCCCGAGGTGAACCAGCTGCTGGGACTGGCGATCACCGGTGTCCTGCTGGTCAGCAGCTGGACCGCCTACCGGGCTGAGCGGGCGGCCGTCCACGGCCACCAGCGCGGGCTGCTTCGCAATCTCGCCGCCACTATCGGGTTGGGCTTCCTCTTCCTGGTGGGCGTGGTGGGTGAGTGGTCTGAGGCCTTCCACTTCTTCCCGCCCCACACCCTCTACGGCACCATCTTTTTCACCACGACCGGGCTGCACGCCTTCCACGTGCTGACCGGCGTTCTGGCCCTCACGATCGTGCTCCATCTGGCCCGGGACGGACGCTTCACTCGCGGTGACTACTGGGGAGTGGAAGGCGTGGTGAAGTACTGGCACTTCGTGGACGTCGCCTGGGTCTTTATCTACCCCACGCTGTACCTGGTCCGCTGACGCCCGGGGAGCATCCCCATTCGATCGGGTAGGCTGCCGCCCTACCCGACAACTACCCGCTCAGGTCTGGCGCCGCCGGCGCGCTCCCGCCAGAGTTCTGGACGGAGACCCCGTGATGATCACCGGCCGGGGCCTCGGGGAGGGGTTCCGATGGGCGCGACGCACCAGACCCTCGGCGACCTGCTCGAACTGGTCGGAGGCGCTCTGCTGGCCCTGGGGTTGCTTTTCCTGATGGTCGGCGGCGGCTTCGCTGCCGCTGTGCTCCTGGTGGTGCTGCTGATCGTCCTCGCGCTCCTGGCCGTCACCGGCGCGATCGATGGTGGGCCGTTCCCGCCGGCGGGGCGAGAGCGGTGAGCCGGTCTGTCACCGAGCGGCGAAGAGAAGCGGGCTGACCGCCTCCGGGCGAGGGCCAGTCCCGTCTCCCCGGCGGGGCGGCCGGGGTCGCGCAGACTGCAGCGTCCAGACGCCACCGCGAAAGGAGATACGGGTGCTGACCGCAGAGAACGTGGCCGATCTTGTTATTATTGGGGCCGGTCCGACCGGACTGTTCGCCGCCTTCTACGCCGGGCTGCGGGGGCTCCGCGTGACGGTGATCGAGGCGCTCCCCCAGCCTGGCGGCCAGTTGACGGCCATCTATCCGGAGAAAGTCATCTACGACGTTCCCGGGTTCCCCCAGATCCTGGCCAGAGACCTGGTGCACCGCCTGGTCGACCAGGCCGCCCGCTTCTCCCCAACTTTCTGCCTGGGCGAGCGTGCTCTCCGTCTGCGCCGCGCCGCCGAGGGCTTCTGGGTGGTCGAGACCGATCGAGCCGTCCACCGCGCGCGGGCGGTGTTGATCGCCGCCGGACTGGGGGCCTTCCAACCGGTGCGACTGGGCAACCCGGCTGTCGACCAGTATGAGGGGCGTGGCGTGTTCTACACCGTCGGCCTGCCGGCCTCGTTCCAACCGTCACGGGCCCTGGTCGTCGGCGGAGGTGATACGGCCGTGGACTGGGCGCTGACGCTGCGTCAGCGCGGCACCCAGGTCCTGCTGATCCACCGACGCGACCAGTTCCGGGCCTATCCGGGCAGTGTGGCCGCGCTGCAGCGGTCGTCGGTGGAGATCCGTCTGTGGCACGTCCTGAAGGCGGTCCAGGCCGGGCCGGAGGACCGGGTCCAGGCGGCGGTGATCGCCGACACCCGGACCGGGCAGGAGACGGTCGTGGCCGTCGAGGCGATCTTCCTGTGTCTGGGGTTCAAAGCGGACCTGGGTCCCCTGCGGACCTGGGGGCTGGAGACTGTGGGCACCCGGCATCTTCGGGTCACTCCCCGGATGGAGACCAATCTGCCCGGTGTCTACGCCGCCGGCGACATCGCCGCGCCGGAGGGGGTGGAGCCGCTCCCGCTCATTGTGACCGGCTTCGCCCAGGCGACAACGGCGGTCAATCACGCGGCCGTTTTCCTCAATCCCCAGGCCCGGGTCTTCCCCGGCCACGCCAGCGAACGGCGGGGAGGGCTCGCCGGGGAGAGCGAAGCGGCGGGTCCTCAGTAAAGGGCCCGCTGTCCCCGAGTCCGGCCCGGCGGGCTGCCACCACCTCTTCGGGCGGGGTCCACCGGGATGGAAGCGTGTTCCCCCGTCCGCGGGCGGCCATTCCTACCCGTTTGAGCAGGAGGCGGACTGCCCACATGGGTGTCCTCTCGCAGTGCCGATCCGCGCTAAAGATCGATCCAAATCAAGCCGGCGAGGGGGACGAAGGATGGCTGAGCGCGTCTGGCCGGTCTGGGAGGGCCGCCGTTACCTCTATGACCGGGCGCCTTTCCTGGTGTACCTGGAGATCACCCGCGCCTGCGACCTGGCCTGCCGGCACTGCCGGGCTGAGGCGATCCCCTGGCGACATCCGGAGGAGCTCTCGACCACCGAGGTCCGCGGTCTCCTCGAGGACCTGGGCCGCTTTCCGCGACGGCCTCACCTGGTCATCACCGGCGGCGACCCGCTCAAACGACCGGACCTCTGGGAGATCCTGGCCACGGCGCGGGCGCTGGGCCAGCCGGTCTCGCTCACCCCCAGCACCACTCCGACGCTGACCCCGGCGGTGATCGAGCGCCTCCGGACGGTGGGACTGGCCAGCCTGGCCCTGAGCCTCGACGGGGCGACGCCCGCTACGCACGAGGCGATCCGCGGTGTGGAGGGCTCGTTCCGCTGGGCTCAGACCGCGCTGGCGGCGGCCCTGGAGACCGGACTGAAGGTCCAGATCAATACCCTCGTCTGCCGGGAGACGATGGCCGATCTCCCAGCCCTGTACGGCTTCCTCCGCTCCCGGCCGATCCTCCGCTGGAGCCTGTTCTTCCTCATCCGCACCGGGCGCGGTCGGGTGATGCAGGAGGTGGCGCCAACGGAGGCCGAAGACCTCATGGCCTGGCTTCTCGACCTCGGCGAAGAGGCCCATTTCGAGATCAAGGTGACCGAAGCCCACCACTACCGCCGTCTGGCGATCCAGCGGAGCCAGAGCGGCGAGTCTCCCCGCCCGCTCTCCCCCGCGATCCGCCGCGGGTTCGGCGTGCGCGATGGCAATGGGGTGGTCTTCATCTCCCACCGGGGCGATGTCTACCCCTCGGGCTTCCTGCCGATACCGGTGGGCAATATCCGTCGGCAGTCGCTGGTGACGATCTATCAGTCTGCTCCGCTCTTGCAGGCCCTGCGGCGCCCCGATGGTTTCTACGGCAAGTGCGGCCGCTGCCTCTTCCGCGAGGTCTGCGGCGGCTCACGAGCCCGCGCCTTCGCGGCCACCGGTAATCCCCTGGCCAGTGACCCCCTCTGCCCCTACCAGCCCCCGCGCGACGCGGCGCTGGCTGGCCAGCGCCCGTCGGCCTCAGAACGTCCGGTTCGCTGAAGCAGCCGGGCGGCAGGATGCCTACCGCAGGACCACCCCTTCCGACGTGATCAGTAGTACCCGAACGGCCCGTGGTGCCACGGTGAAGGTGGTCTCCCAGGCGAGGAGTGGCCGGCCTTCCTCCGTCCGGAGGGAAAGCGCCAGGGTGAGAGAGCCAGGGGTGAGGGGGAGTTCAAGATAGCCGTAGGTGAGGCCGTCACGGCGCACACCACGGGGCGGGAGGGGCAGCTGGATCACCTGCCCCTCAAGATCGAGGCTCAGCCAGAGGGTCTGCCGCTCACCGCTGATCGGCCGATCCGTGCGCATATGGGGGAGAAGGCGCTCCCGCTCCTCGGCAGTGAGAGTGCGCTGCCAGCGGAAGGGTGCCTCGGTGCGCACAACCACTTTGAGCAGTGCCGGCGCCGGCGGCCACCAGAGGGGACCGTCCCATCGGCTTACCCCCACGATCAGGCTCAACAGACCAGCGGCCACAAGCCGTGAGAGGAGCAACCGTCCGCGGGTGGCCGGGCCCGGAAGCATCTCCTTCAGGACCCGCCGGGCGACCGACTGTGGCCAGTAGGGCGGACGCTCGCGTCGGAGCCGGCTCACCAGGTGCTGGCCGCCTTCGCGGTACAGGCAGGTTTCCAGCCCGCAGACAGCAATGTGGACGCGCACCGGGAGAGCGCTCAGCCGTCGCGCCACCGAGGCCGGAACAGCCCCCACACACGGCAGGCGGAGAACCCATTGATCCGGCCGCTCACTGACAGGAGCGGCCGCGCAGGCGAGGCAGAGGGTGACACCAGCCCGCTCGGCCCCGGCCAGAGCCGCCAGCAGACCATCTGGCAGCGACCCTAGCCGGAGGGCGTCGGTGGGACAGGCCCCCAGACAGATCCCACAGGCTAGACAGTGGTCGGACGTGATGACAGCCCGAGGGTGAGCGCTATCTGATGCCAGGTCTATCGCCTGAAACGGGCAATCGACCACGCACCGGCCACAGCCGGTGCAGCGGTCGGGGGCCAGCTGGAGCGTGAAGCGCGGCCGCGGCCGCCGCAGCCAGGGGAGGCCGACGAGAGCCAGCCCGATCACGAGACCGATCGGCCCGGCCCAGCTGGGGGTGGCGAGCGCTGCCAGTGGCCCCAGGAAGAGGGGATCGAGGGGAACGCCCGCTGGCAGCAGCAGCGGGTCGGCCGGCGGTAGAGGCTGGACCGGCCAGCGCCAGGCTAGCAGCAGCAGTCCCGATCCGGCGACCAGCCCCGGGTGCGGAGGGGGCAGGAGGCGCGGGCGGTTCAGACGGCTGAGGTGCAGCAGGCCGAGAAGAAGTCCCAGGAGGGGAAGGGTGATATGCAGGTAAAGAAGGATGAAAAAGACGTTATCGTGGAGAGCCTCCCCCACCGAAAGGCTCGCTGCCAGAGGCTGCCCGAGAGGCAGTCCCTGGTCGAGCAGCCGGGCCAGGGCCAGGGCGGCGATCCAGGCGCGGGTGTCCCAGAGGAGCAGGTAGCCGGTCAGGCCCACGACCCAGGCGAGGGCGAGCAGCGCCAGGCCGGTGACCCAGGGGACCCAGCGCGGGCCCTGGAACCGGCCAGTCACCAGGTAGCGCAGAAGATGGAGCAGGCTGAAGAGCAGAAAGGCCCGGGCGGCGTAGCGGTGGAGGCTGCGCAGCCACAGGCCGAACGGCGCCTGGTCGATGGCCTGGACCGAGGCGTAGCCGGCCGTCGCTCCCGGCTGGTAGAACAGGAAGAGATAGAGGCCGGAGAGCGCCACCAGCAGCAAGCAGGCAACAGCCAGGGGACCGCTCCAGGCGAGGAGATGGCCATCGCGCCCGACGATCCGTTCCAGGTGGGCTTCCCCGGCGACCCACCACCGGACCAGGCGAGGAGCGGGCGGCCAGGTGAGAGGCCTCTCGGGCAGGGGTGGTTTGGCGCCGGTGAGTGGGGATGACAACGGCTGTTGGTCCAACAGTCCTCCTCAGAGCGGCTCGCGCTGCAGCTGGCGGATCGCGTTCTCCAGCCAGCGCTCAGTGAGGTCGGCGCCGGTGAAGGTGTAGGCCAGGCGCCCCTGGCGGTCGATGAGGACGACCCGGCTCTCGTGGACAAGGGCGCCATCTGAGGAGCGCTGGGGCGTCAGACCGTAGGCGGTCCAGACCGGGGCCAGGGCGGCCGGGGCGCCGGTCAGCAGGCGAAACCGAGCCGGGTCTAGCTGCCATCGCCGCGCGTAGTCGGCCAGGACGGTCGGGCGGTCGCGGTCCGGATCCAGCGTGATGGCCAGGACCATCACGGGGGGCTCGTTGAGGGCGTCGGTGGCCAGGAGGGCTCTCAGGCGACTCAGGAGCAGCGGGCAGGTGTCGGCGCAGTGGGTGTAGAAGAAAGTGAGGACGACCACCTGCCCGCGCCAGGCGCCGAGCCGCACGATCTGCTCATCCTGGTCCAGCAGCTGGAAGTCGGGGGCGGGTGACGCCTGACGAACCGGCGGAGAGGCGGTTGGCTCCAGCTGCAGACGGCCGGCGAGCAGGGCGGCGACGGTCAGGAGCGGGGGAAGGGCCAGCGCCGCGAGAAGGCCGACCCGCGCCGACCGCCAGCGCCGCCAGGCCGCTTGCAGGTCGCCCCACAGGAGTCCGCCGATGACCAGGGCGGTGAGGTAGTGCTGGCCGAGCCAGCCGAAGACGCGGCCGGCCGGCGCGGCGGCCTGAAGGGGATCGTAGCCGCAGAGCCGCAGGAACGGCGTGGTCCAGGTCGGCAGAGCATCGGCGGCCAGGAGGCTCAGGATGAGCAGGCTGGTCCAGAGGCCGACCAGCCCGATGGCCACAACCGGGAAGACCGGGTGCCCCAACCAGCCGACCAGCGCCGCCATCGCCGCTCACCGCACCGGCCAGACCTCGGCCAGCCACTTCCAGTTGAGGAGGTAGTAGAGGATGAAGACGCCCAGGAAGAAGAAGTTCAGAACGAGCGTGCCACGGATTGTCACGTGTCCTGCCGGGTGGGCGGTCTGGCCGGGATGGGTCTCGCCGTTGCCTCCCAGAGCCGGGGCCAGCGAGGGGCCGGTGGCTGGCAGCGGACCCAGGCTGGGGATAGGGATCTTCTCCACCACCGGCCCCCTCAGCACGGAGAGGACAGTGATGAGCACGTAGAGGGCCCCGCCTACGACTGCCAGCAGACCGCCCACGGTGGCAATGGTCAGGAAGAGGTAAGCCGGGGCGTCAAAGGCGAAGCGGAAGGGAGCCGGGGCCAGAGTGAGGTCCAGATCCCAGTGGCGCCGGGGCACACCGTAGGAGCCGGCCATGATCATCCCCACCGCGAGCAGGGTGAGGCCGGCGCCGAAGAGGTAGGGCTGGAGGCGGGCCAGACCGGACCAGACGATCTGCCGGCGGAAGATGAGCGGCACGAGGTAGTAGGTCACGCCCATAAAGGCCAGGGTCGCGCCGCCGGCGACTGTGGCGTGGAAGTGACCGGGGATACGGTAGGTGTTGTGGGAGATGATGTTGATCTGCTCGGTCCCGAAGACGACACCGGAGATACCGCCGATAAAGCCGAAGATGATGACCGAGAGGACGAGGGCGGCGAACCCGGGGTTGCCCCAGGGCGCGTGACGCAGCCATGCGAAGAGGCCGCGATCGTAGCCGCGTCGGCGGAGGGCGATCTCGACGGCCGCCGGGACCGAGAGACCGTGGATCATGCTGCCCAGGACGGCCAGGTGCATCGCGTACGAGGTGTTCCAGATCTTCCAGGCGGGGCTGAAGGCCGGATCAACCAGGAGGTGGTGGGCTGAGGCCAGGTTGATGAAGAGGATGTAGAGGGTGAAGGCGATCCGCGAGACCTTCTCACTCGGGGCGGTCGCGCCGACAGTGAGGCTGGCCAGCAGGTACCAGACGGTGACCATGGCCGAGACGTTGATCTGCTGCGAGGGGTGGCCGATGAACCAGAAGTTCAGTCGGTAGACCGCCGGATCGTACGTGGGCAGCACGCCGATCGACCAGAAGAAGGCCGGGACGAAGGTGATGACCCCGCCTGTCAGGGTGACCAGGGCGATGATAGCGGCGGTCAGACCGCCGAAGGTCACCAGCGGAACCGAGCCCGGCACTGCTCCCTCGGCCCGGGCCACCAGGAGGCTGGCGAAGAAGAGGCTGACGGCGATCAGCGCGCCGGTGGCGAAAAGGATCAGCCCCAGATAGAAGAGCGGGTCGGCCCGCAGCGGGACATAGGCGGTGAAGAGGACGTCGGCCCGGCCCAGGAGCACCATGAGATCGGCCAGCAGCGCCCCGGCCAGCATCAGGGCCGTGGCCGCCCAGCCCAGGCCGGGGGCGACAAGGCGGCTGTTCAGAACGATCGGGCCGGCGAAGTACAGGAGCGCCACCTCAAAGAAGATCATCCAGAAGAGCAGAGCGTTGAGGCCGTGGAGCGTGAGGACGCGGTAGAACCACAGCGCGTCGAGCAGATGGACCGGGGGCCAGCGTGTCAGGACGACCAGCAGGGCGGCCAGCCCGCCGAGGGCCAGAAAGACCACGGCCAGGACCGCGTTGGTCTTCACCAGCGTCTCGGCGGCCAGGTGCACGCGGAGCCCGGTCGAGGCGCAGGTCCGGTAGGGGAGAGCCAGAGTGGCCATCGCTCGCTTTCCTCCTTGATGCTGGGGCGCTTACTCCACGATGAGCTTACCGGCCATAAAGTGGTGACCGAGGCCGCAGAACTCGTTGCAGACGAGGTGGAACTCTCCGCGCTGGGTCGGTGTCAGGGACAGAACGTACTCGTAGCCCGGCAGGACCATAAAGTTCATGTTGATGGGCTGCAGCGAGAGACCGTGGACGACATCGGCCGAGGAGATATGCACCCGGTAGGTCTGACCGGCCTTCAGTCGGATCACCGGGTACCACTGGAAGGTGCGGGCGAGGAGGTATACCTCGCTGCCCGGCGGCGGAGCGACGACCGGGACGCCGGCCTCCTCGCCGACCCGGTGCTGGTCGACAAAGGCGGTGACCCGCTTGAGGTAGTCGGCCCGGTCCACCCGGACGGTCTCCATCGTGGGGTTCTGGCGCCCGGTGAAGTGCCAGACCGGCATGAGGAGAAAGGTCACCAGGGCGAACAGGAGTGCCGCCGTGATGTACAGACGCTCCTCGCCACTGATTGGCTTCCACCAGACACGTTCCGGCGGGTAGATGACCATGGGACCCTCCCTGGCGCAGAGGCGTTACCGGTGGGTAAGACGGCCTGGCCGCCCGATCACCGGACGGGCGGCGTGGGGACGCTGCTGACGTCGAGCAGTCCCCAGACGAGATAGCTCAGAACCGGGATAAGGATTCCCAGGACCAGCAGGAGGAAGGGGTCGTCCAGCAACAGCTGTCCCGGCGGGATGGGCGGTGGAGCCTGACGCTCTTCTGGCCGGATGGACCCTGCCATCGCCAGCCCTCCATTAAGAGATATTTTCCTCTGGAGGTGATTTTAGAAGGCGGCCGCGATTCGACCGGACTACCTGAACGGGTAGTCTTATCCCTCTCCGAACGGGTAGGGGGTCACGGCGTGTCGGCTGCTGAAGAGGGGGCTGTCTCCGCGGCCGGGAGGGGCGGCCCGGCCGGGCTCCGCCGGATAAGGTCGGCCAGGGTGGTCGTCTGGAAGAAGGTCCGCAGGCGCTCGCTGATCGGCTGCCAGACGGCGTGGGCCTGACAAGGAGCCTGGTCTGAGCAGAACTTCTGGCCGAGCAGGCAGTCTTGGGGGAACGAGGGATCCTCGAAGAGGCTGACCACCTCATGGAGGACGATGGCCTCCGGCGGCCGGGCCAGGCGGAAGCCCCCGCCCCGGCCACGGACCGAGGTCACCAGCCGGTGGCGAGCGAGGGTGTGCATGATTTTGGCGAGGTACCGGGCGGGAATGCCGGTCTTCTGCGCAATCTCCCAGGCGTAGGCCGGCTCGGGGGCCTGGGCGCCGAGATACACCAGCGCCTGGAGCGCGTAGCGCGATGTCAGCGAAAGAACCATTATCCGTCCTGCCTGGTCACCGGGCGGTGCCATCCGAAGATATACCCTATTGCGGTGGGATAGGACAAGGAGTCAGCGCAGGGTGGCGAGGGAGGCGGCGGTAGCGCGAGCCTTCCTCTCCCAGCAGGGGCCTCAGGGAGATGCCTCTCCAGGAGAGACAGGAGCTGCGCCAGGCCCCGTGCGCCCAACGACCGGGACGGAGCGTCAGGGAGGGCCTGCGGCCAGCGTGGCCGGAAGTCCCACCACCCGTGGGGCAAATGGGCGCCATCGGCGTTGGGCGCTCCGCCTCGTACGGGGGACAGGGTGCCGGGTCACAGCACGGGGGGCGGAAGAGGGGTTTCGTCCGAGAGCCCCTCGGCGAGGGCCTGCAACCGCTGGGGAGCACGGACCAGGAGGCGCTCACGGCCGGCCATGACCCATCCTTCGCGCTCCCACCGGCTCAGAATCCGGCTGACGGTGTAGAGGGTGGTGCCAATCAGTTCGGCCAGCTCCTGACGGGAGAGGGCCAGGCCGAGCCAGACCCCCTCCGGCCCCGGCTGGCCGGTCCAGGTCAGCAGGCGGACCAGAGCACGGGCCAACCGCTGCTCGACCCGCTCGGTCGAGAGCTCGCGCAGGCGATCCTGAAGTTCCAGAACTCGCTGGGCCAGGTGGCGCATGACGTTGACCGCCATCTGGGGATGGGCCAGGAAGAGACGCTCAACGATCGGGCCGCTCCAGGCCAGCGCCTGGCTGTCCTCGACCGCCTCAGCCGAAACCGGGTAGACGGTCGCCGCCAGGGCGGCGATCCCGCCAAAGAGGTCGCCCGGGCCGATCAGGCGCACGATCACCCGGCGGCCGTCCAGACTGGTCTGGGTCAGTTTGACCCGGCCGTGTTCCAGGACGTAGAGCCAGCGAGCAGGCTCGCCCTCCCGGAAGAAGAGGCGGCCCGCCGGCGCACGCTGTCGACGGGCCACGGCCAGAACGGCGGCCAGGGCGGCGCGATCAAGCCCGCGAAAGAGGGGCGTCTGCTCAAGGACAGTCAGCAGGTCCCCGGCCATGATCCCCTCAGAGGACTCACCTCCCAGAGGGGTGGCGGTTTCTTCCCGTGTATTCTAGCACCCCTTATGTCGGCCTGCGATGCCCGGCCAGCCGGTGCGGCTGGGCCTGTCCAACCAGACGAACGCTCCGCCCCAGGATAGCCAGGAAGGCGAGGATAGCGACGACGTTGAGAAGGCCACCGATCTGGCGGACCGGCGGCAGGCCGAGAAGGTCGCCGCCGATCCGGAGCAGGAGCGACCCGTGGAGCAGCATCAGCGGGCCGTAGAGGCCAGGGTGGAAGGGCAGGGCGCGGCCCGTGATGGCGGGCAGTATCAGCGGGGCGTGGGCAAAGATCATGCTAAAGACGAAGCCGAGAAAGAAGGTGTGCACCTGGGCATCGTAGAGCGGTCCACCGGCCACTGCGCCGAATCCCAGCCAGAGCAGACCGGCGAGCCCCAACCAGCCGTAGCCGGCGAGGACGCCGACGGCGCTGAAGCGCGGCAGCCCGGCCTGGCGCACCGTGCGTCCGGCCAGGTCGCGGGGACCGAGCCAGAGGGGGAGAAGGAGCAGCCCCAGACCGACCAGCCGGTCACCGAGCGCCGGCACCCAGAGGTCGAGGACCAGTCCGCCCCCAACGATCCCTATTGCTCCGGCAAACACGCCCCAGGTTAGTCTGGACAACCGCCGCAGCCGGCTGAGCTCCAGTCGCTCGCTGACGATCGTCAGGCTGAGGAATCCGACCCACCAGGGGACCAGGGAGACCGGCGGAAGTCCCTCCAGCCAGAGCAGGTCGGCGGCCAGCCAGAGGAGTCCGGCACTGAACAGGACCAGCGAGGCCGGGGCGACCTGCCGGCGCAGGAGCGCGCCGAGGACCAGACTGTTCACGGCGCTGGCGACGGTGTTGACGCATGCCCCCGGGAGGCTGGCTCCGGCCAGCCAGAGGAGGGCGCTGAGCGCGCTGGTTGCCGGCGCCAGATAGCCCCAGCTGCGTCCCAGGGCCACAGCCCGCTCCAGGCTGATCAGGGTGGCCACGACCCCCAGGACCATCAGCGGGCCGTGGACAGCAGGCAGACCAGGCGCCGGTGAGGGAAGGGGCAGTCCCAGGCGAAGCAACCCGGCCCAGAGGGCGGCCAGGAGCGTCAGCCCCGCCAGCCCGATGATCGGCAGGCGGAGGGCGGCCGGAGGGGCCACGGCCACTCACCCTCCAGAGGGGTTGTCAGGTCCAGCCCGACGGCCGATGCGGACCTGCCAGGTCTCCGGCCCCTGAACGAGGTACTCCCAGGTGAACTGGCCAGCATACTCGGCCTGGAACTGGTAATAAAGGGGTTTGGGATCGTGATCGTTGATGAGGATGAACGCCTGCCCTGGCGCCAGACCAGCGAAGGTCTGGAAGATCAGGGCGTGGCGCTGGGCCGGGGGCAGCGAGCGCACATCGAGGACGCCTCCGGTCGCCGATGCGGCGGCGTGTAGGCGGTCGAGGAGAGCGCGCTGGTCGGCGAGCGAGAGGTACTCCTCGAGGGTGGGCAGGTAGACCTCCTCCTCTTTGCGGAGGTGCACCTGCACGAGAGCGGTGACCTGCAAGACCAGGTCACGAACCTGGCCCTGGAGCCGGGCGCGCTGCTCAGCGGTCGGCGCTGCGGCGAGCGCCTGAACCAGATGGCTCAGTTGCCCAACGTACTCGCGGAGCGCCAGGTGGTCGAGAGTCATGGTCGTCGTTGCGCTCCCGTGAGCGCGGAGCAGCGGCTCGACTGCCGGGTAAAGGACCTGTTCTTCGGCGACAGCGTGCGGTAGCAGCTCCTGCTGCAGGAAGGTCAGGAGCGCCTGTGGATCGGCTTCCGGCCGCTGGAGGATGAACGCCTCGGCCAGCAGCCGGAGATGGTCAAGCAGGGTCTGGTGGTGAGCACGGACGGCGGCGATAGGATCTCCCATCGGTCACTCCTCCAAGCCAGAGATTCAAGCCGGGGATTTGATCGCGGTGATCCGGGCCCGGACGGCGGCCGGGTCCTTGTACCAGAGGGCGTTGAGGGTGATGAACTCCCGCTGGTCCTCGGGGACGGCCTCCTCCGGGTAGATGGCCGTGACCGG